>JAAUYG010016462.1_pt1 | contig 16570 bp, 3 predicted proteins | sample 7278091 | NCBI WGS metagenome assembly JAAUYG01 (sample SAMN14350201, study PRJNA611818) | marine sediment metagenome | isolation source: surface marine sediment (0.6m) | place: French Polynesia: Moorea | collected 2018-08 | reverse complement strand
AGAGAGAGAGAGAGAGAGAGAGAGAGAGAGAGAGAGAGAGAGAGAGCAGTGCAAGATGCACCTGATGACATGCAAGGAATACCCATTTTGGCATGCTTAAGACGACAGGATTAAGCCCTCCATGTGTAAGTCCCATTTATAATCAGTTTATGGTACAGTACCCATAAACAGCAAACATTACTGCACATTAATCCATTTAAACATACACCGTGCCCCTTGTGTCAGAAACATTACATGCCGGGTACAAGTAACCTGTCGTTAGGACTCTTGCAGATGCTATTTTTATTACTTTTATCTGGAGTTATTCCGCCGTATATATTGTCAGATATAAATAAAGCCAACCAGGATAAATCCACCGCTTTGTCGCGTTATGAGCTCCCTGAAAGCACCAATCAGAGAAGGTGAAATGGGTGAAGTACGTCATTGTTTCCATGGATACCGTACCCAGTCTACAGCAGAGTAAATAATCAGATAGAATATATGTGAACAGTGGTCTACTTGTTCAGTGCCTATGGCAACAGGGGAAAGTGTCCAAATTGGCTTTCTTTACACTGGTTCTCTACCTGTTGCATGGTTTTAACCTCAAGGAATGCCTGTACATTTAACATAATTTGCGCCAAAATGCGCAGTCATAAAAATGCGCAGCCATAAAATTTCTCAAAAACTGCTAAACATTAGATCTCGCATTACCCATAACAACGGACACGTGGCAATACTGAAATGGCTTGCAATGCCAGCCCCGCCGACAAATGACGTGATTTGATTGGTTAAATATTTTATTGTGGGCGTTTGTCATTGGACGAAATTGGGCAATGTCCCTCCGCAGTAGAAACATTACAAAATCGTTATTGCACCCTTCAACAGTAGAAAATGGAACAATTACGTAATATTACAAAATAATAATACAAATATTACCTGATCCAGGTTGTGTATATTGTTATATCTTGCAAATCAAAACAGCAATGTTTATAGACAGAGAAATATAGATGTATGTTCAGGGGTCTATATCTTCCACCAACTGGCTTATGTTTTTAAAGGCATCGTGTAATTTAGAAGAGGTAATAACTGTAGTCACATAGAGTATGGGCGAGTTGAAATTCTAGTATATAAGTCCAACTGTGGAAAAAAATAACACACGTTATTTTCATTTTCTGTACCTCTGGTCATTTTAAGTAGTGACATCCAATTTTCTGGGTACCTGGGATTGTAATAACTATTTATCGAGAAGGGTGACTGTATGGCCAGAAACCACTGAAACGCATGGCATCATGGGAACGAGAGAAAACCGAGAGTACTGTAACGGAATATGTGACCAATCGTTCGTTTCCGATCCCTTTATAGCATTGTCATTTATTGAATGGATGGCATTTTCTCAAAACTCATCTACACAAATAGATTCGGGGAAGATAGCCTCACAGCAGTCCACAGCAGTCCCATATCCTGCAGTCACATGTAATTGTCCATGCTGCTCGCATTCCAGTCTGCCACGTAACGCATGTCAGTGACTGGCGATTATGGAGACCGGGAATCGTAAATCCTGCCAAATCTGATAAAAGAACCGACTAGATTAGCGCAGTCGGCCGTTGAGTCGCGGGTTAACTCCAGGCACCGGTGGTTTTGATACAACCGCCAGGGGGATATAAAGGGAAGGAGAATACGGTAGCAGAGAATCCCTTTCCTATTTGATTGGTCTGTATTTATCAAGTTCCAGGCAGGCGAGTTGTTTTCAGGGGAACAATAAAGTCAGGTTGTCCTTCTCGTAAACCAAGGCAGTATTTGGAGGCACTAAGTCTTTTTAGTATGCTAACTGTTAGCGAAATGTCTACAAGCTGCTGTGTTACATGCTGCCTGTCTGAAATAAAATGCACATGAAGACTTTGCCCGATATTGCAATTATTTCTCGTTGAATTGCCTATAAAATCCTGCTGGATTTGTCCCAGGTATGCAATAAGGTAGCAGAGGGTCTTGATGGGCTAGTCTCACTCACACCACACTCTAATATAATGACGCAAATTATCATAACAAGTCATTATGATGACGAACATAATCTCTGCAATTTTGAGGAACACAGTTTGTCAAATAAACCACACGACAGCCTACATGGAATAAGGAATGTAGCTAGGCAAAGTAGACTTTATATACTCCTCAAATCAACCCATCTTTCATATTGTTCATCATCATGGGTCATGTTGGTCAATGGTGCTAGTGTTTATTGTTTACATGTACTGACGTGAAATAAGTTTTACTTACTTACTTACTTACTTAATACTTACTTACTTACTTACTTACTTACTTACTTACTTACTTACTTACGTACGTACTTACTTACTTACTTACTTACTTACTTACTTACTTACTTACTTACTTACACTTTCCAAAGTCTGGCCATTATTTTCCAAAAATCACTACAGATTCCCTTTAAAGGTAAACATGAGTAACAGTGGGGCAAAGTTTATATCTGAATTTGTTGTTATAATGGGGTGATTCTTTATCCGTATCGCTGGCTTCAAGCTGTGGATGCTTCTGCAAGTTCAAACCCCAGGTTCCAGACAACTTAATATTCAGCACTACGATAACTATGTTGGATTTGTGTGCTAAGCATGGCTTCTTGCTAGGCATTCGGGAGCAATATAATCATGGATGAAACGTCCTTCGGCTTGAAACAAACCTTTAGTTTACCGATCTTCAATCGAATGTTCTCCTATGAGACTCCGCATTTATCTCATTACTGTCACAGGACATTAATAAGCAATTCATGCAGTTACATGAGACGTTTGAGATATGATGTGCCACACGATCCTAGATGAGCTTGATTGACCCTTTGACTGGAGGCATATCATATTTCCTGACCATTTCTTCTGACACGCTAACCCTTTGTGATTTACAAATCCAATTAGTACTGATAGATGCAATAAAACTCAGCAATGTGATAATATACTGATGTCTTGTAATAATTTCCTGCTAATTCCGGTAAAGCACCCCACCATAGACCTACAAGGACACCTCATTTGAAAAATTGATGCGGACGTGATATTAGTAAAAACACCATATCAAATGCTGTTTGTTAGATGCATGCCAAGAATGTCAGTTTCATTAAACCCCAATTAGTGCTGAGGCCTTAATATATTATCCTGCTAGTATCAGGTAAAACGCCACAATAAACCTCCGGAGATACATCTTTGAGAAATTGCAACTTCATGGGGGCTTTGGATTAGTAGGAACAAGACAAGATTACAGGCTGTTAGATGTATGGCGACAATTGAGGCACCCTAGGATGGAGACAAGCACCGTTAATATATCAACAGCTGGGTCTGTAACCCATGACTTTCCACTGTGGCATCAATACCTGCTAGTTGGCATCAGTATTGCTTTACAGAAGGCTGTCGAATATCCATTGCTTGACCTCGTCCAAACACTAAATATTCAGTTTGCATTTATATCCAAGACAAGGATTAGTTATATGGAAGAGAGAGAAGTGATAGCAGCGCTAGAGTTGGATTATCCCGCCTGGGTAGCCACTGGTCCATGTGGTGCAGCCAGACATTCATCCGATGGAAAAGACAGAAACCACCTTGTGCAGATCAAAATAGCTGTGAATGTGTTGTTTTATGTCAATATAACGGTTCTCCAGCAGATGATGGCATACGTTCATCCGGACTCCAACACGAGCTGTGTGGTTATGGCGACTGGTGATTGGAAAATAAAGTACAAGAAGTGTGGCACAGGCGGAAAATATTACCATCTTATAGAACATCATGTTGCCTACATTGACATACGTTATAATGAAATGAACGATACTGTATTTGTAGCCTTTATGTATCAGGTGACAGATGCTGAAGCAGTAAACAATAAATACTTTCTGCCAGACTTTATAGGGCTGAGCACAGATCCTAATGTGCCATTTTCATCAACCACTGAAGCCTTAGAATATAAAGGCAGGCGGCTAGTGTTGTGGACGTTTAGTTCGCTGATCGTATTGCGCACAGTGTCTGTATATAGCCATTATCACTGTCGCGGTGTCGTGGTGGGACACAACAAGGCGTCAGTGACAATTTGGGATGGAACAGAGATTACTTTCATCACTGTCAGTGGCATTTTCTCTGATCTAACAATGCTGCATTATGCCGAACTCTGCGGAGACGATCACAAACTAGTAGGAGAAACCAAGGAATTTGTAGCCTCTGGATCGATAGGTTCGCTCACAATTGGTTTGGACTATCGCAATACTACACCTTTCCTTTTGTATATGTACATATATTCTCAAGATTTTGTGTGCACACTACCACTATGTACCTATGTCGAGACCGCACTGCCTACGCCACAAGCACTATCGCCACATGAAAGCTTTTTCGTAGTGCTGGCAAACACTTCCCAAGTGCACAGGCATTTAATTTACTCGAGGTCCGAAAGGCAGTACCCTGTGCTGATAGTAAATAAAGTCGCGTATGAGTCATCTGTCCCCTTCAACACGTCCACATGCAGACTGGGATCTCTGCACATCGACGTGCCTGGATACATCAAGACCATGACTTTTTGTTCTGATGTTCAGCTTAGGTTTCTTTTAAAATCTGCCACGTTTGGCGGTATTCACTTTACCAGGTTTGCTTATTTTGTAATTAAAAATTACGGTCAATTTGGTCGAATTTCAATAAATTACACATTGTCATTGTCACATTGTGAGGGAATAATTAACATATGTGACAAAATACCTGCACCTACGGATGTTTACAGGTATGAAAATGTTGATCTCGAAGAGAGCATGGTAACGAGAAAAAAGTATTCCTGTCTTGTAATATATAATTTTCCATCAGATACCCTCTACGAGGCCACTGAGTGTCATTTTCTCGCAAAGTCAACATATTTATATGATAGAAATAATCTAACCCTCCACTTATCTGACACGGTGCAAGGACAAAGGCATCCTCTTTGTGACTCATCAGTTGTCGTTTCTGTGGATGATTGGAAAATGCGACAGGAAGAACAAGTGATGCTCAGTTCGCCCATAAAGTATGAAACCGTTGATTTCTGGTATAAATTGACCCTGTTTTCAAACTGTCCAGCAATGGGCTCGTACATGCAGCTTTACCTGGAAGATGCTTCAAGTGGTTGCGACGTCAAAAGAACAATCGCGAAGGTTTTACCATTGAACGAACTTATGTTATACTGTGGGATTACTGAAATACCCGGAGTGAAAGGAAATCCTCCATCTCAGACATGGATCCTGGAATTAACTAGGTCATCCTACGCCACTGACTTCAGGAAGAGATGTTGTCGTATGTCAGTGAGCATCGATCCTCTGGCGCCTTCTACGTGCAGTTTGTCCGACGCGATGGCATCGGTAGTTTTCAGAGAAGTTTTCCTCAGGAATGATTCATTTGTTGAGATGTACTTCATTTGGTACTATGTCTACCCCAGTAAAAATGTTTCATTCGCGTTCTTTGTTAGAGGCGCAGCTGAAACCCAGAAAATCATAATTTCCGCAACTTTTAATGGAAATTCACCGTGCTCGCTTCATGGTTCTGACTTTGGGTTTATTGTGAAACACCAGCAGTTTCATTCTGACACCTACGTCAGCCCATTTTTGCTGGCTCCCATTTTAAGTTTTGGCGAATACTACCCCATCAATAACATCAGCTCGGCCTCTTGGTGGCATGCGTGTAACAAATACCGCTGCTATTGGTATGACACCCGTGACGGTGTTAGCTGGGCGCAAGCTGAGGCGGTCTGTAGGTCCAAGGGAGGTCACTTGTTCAGCCTTAACACTGAAAATGAACTGGAAGGTCTTCGTGATTGGGCAGGGACTGGCATTTCACGAAATTTCTCCAGGTACAATACCCGCAACATCTATTACAGGGCAGAAATCTTCAAAAAGAGACTCGTTTTCCTAGGACTGCAAATGGACCATAAGGTAACCATTATACAGGACAGTAGCTGTAACAATTCGGTTAGATCAGATATAAAACAATTTAAAGATCAACATGCATCTCGTTTACATTCCCAGACAGATTTTTTTGGGGGAAGGGGGAGCCTTAACTTGTTATGTACAGATTTTCCATCTTTGCTGCTCATTGGAAGATACACTACACAAAAAGTTAACTTAAGGATATTTGTCAACATCTGGACCTAAATACTAAAGGGCAAAGCACGAAACGGCACAAAACGTCTAGAAAATTTCAAAATCCAGCTATTGACAAATATCCTTAATTTTTTTTGTAGTGTATGTCACATAGGCTGTCTGTGAACGTGGAATTCATCATATTTACACAATACTAGAATTACAGATATTTAGTCAGTTTTACTGCTTTTAAAGACTGATAAGGTTTCTACGTGCAGAGAACTAAATGCATATAACATTACACTGTTAGACAAGGATCCTTTAATTTCAACCGATATTGTGTGCTAAAAGCATTAATATTCACTGTAACTTAGTGTCATATTTTTCCAGTTGCTATTACTGGAGTTACGGTGTTTGGGCAAGCTCCAATACTATATATTAGTACATAAAAGCATTGCGTAAACTCAATCCTATCAGCAGAGCTAGTGCTACAGATTGAGTATCCATCTTCTGTCTTCGTCGTCTTACATCCGTAAAACACACTTACTCCAATATCGTCTACTGAATTAATAGTACATTCTGTGGAAAGGTTGCTATCTACTATATCTCCAGACCAACATTTTTGTTTTATTATAAAACAAAACGTTGATTTTTTTTAATTTTAAGATTTTTTTTTTTCTGTTTTCGGTAACATTTCACCATATGGAAGTGAAAAACCTGCCTCAGTCCTTAAGCTTGTGCCATGAAACGTTTGTGGAATTTGTCTATGTGCACCTTCATAATACATATTTGCCATTTTTTTTTAAATTTTGACTTTCGCACAAAATAGTGAAAACATCAAATTTCTTAACATGGACTTTTCAAAGGCTATTCCTCTCTACCCCTCTTACAGTTATGATTTTTTTAAAACAAACTATCTGAAATTTACCGGTGGTAGTCCTCACAAAAGTTACTTTAAGTTAATTTAAAAGATTGAAATTTTTTCGCCAATGCGAAACGGAAAATTGGCTCATAACTTGGAAATGGGTAAGGGAATCAGGGTACTGGTAGAATATATATGACATTTCACCTTGTAGTAATCAAAGTCATATTGGAACATTTGGTGCAATTGCGATTTTCCTGAAAGTTACATTTCTAAGACACTAGTCTTTCTACAGATGTGAGTTTATTCTGCCAAAGTTTTTGTGATATTCCCTGTAGGACTCAAACATACTTCTTAGAACACAAAACCTATTTCTTAAAACACTGGAATTCAAAGTTTAAGCAATTAAAATAAAATTGACACTGTAACCAAAGTAAAAATAAAAAGGCAGATATATTGGAAACGGATAATATTAGAGTTAAGACTACAGTTTTGAACTCGGGGGGGGGGGACTGGTAGAACATATATGGATAATTCTTGACCTTGATAAAGGTCAAGAATGTCACTTTCTGGTCATTCACTGCATTTTGCTAACATTTATATCGGGTAACTTTGACTGTGGTGTTCAAAGTCATGTTGAGGTCATTTGGTTCCCTTGTCTTGAAAATGCCTGTTGCAAGAACACTTTTGGCATGGAGATAAAAAAGTGAGGTTTAGGACTTTAGGACGTTCGAAATACTTGTACTGTCCAGGGTCATTATTCAGTCTATTGGTCCACTTTGTCAAAATAACATGCAACTCGAAAACTGCTGGACATAGAGCGGAACTGAAATTTGGTACTCAGGGACACTAATAACACTTATATGAAGTACATTTGACCTTGTAGTTCTCAAGGTCAATTTTGGGTCATTAAATGCACTTGACTCCAAATTGCTGTAACTCGAAAATGGCTGGCCATGCTCGCCATGTTCTCTATCTTTATGGATCTAAACAAACATAATATGTTATTGGCCAAACCGGTAAATCGCGAGATCGCTAGCGTTTCCCCTAATAATTGATGTGCGTGCCTTGTTTAAAACACCAACTTTTCTCTTAAGCTGGATTGACAATATAAAGCTCATAGTCTCTCTCTGTCTCTTCTTCTCCCTTTCTTTTACCACTATTTACATTTTTAACACATACGATGTTGCATATTTTGCTCCTTTCCAGTCGGCGCAATGGGGATGGGTCGATGGTAGTCCGTTGCTGTACTCAAACTGGAACAGTAAGCGTGACTGGTTTCAAAGTTCACGTGCCGTTATGGAAACCAGTTATAAAAATATCAATCTCCTTTCACACCAAGGTATAGAGTATTCTTTGATGCAGGATCAGCCACGTCTTGGTGACAATGCAACATGTGCAGCTATGGTTCTCCTGGGGTATTATGATATGCCTTGGATGACTGTTCCCTGTGACATGGCCTTGGACAATTCGGCGTTCATATGTGAAGTCTCTAAAAGTGGAAGAATGCAGCAGCTTATATCGGATGGCAGTATCCTAAAAGTAGAACTAACTGCACATGATTATATATGTCCCACATTCTGGACTTTGATAAATATGACCTGCATATGGGTTTTGCAACAGCAAATGCCATCCGGAATAATGGCAGGAGATATGATGGCTGCCACAAATGATGTAAAGATGGACTGGGCTCTGAGGATGTACATCAATCTTTACCTTATCTACCATAATCCACGACTTCGCCTGAAATCAAAATCGGGAAATGGTTCTTGTGCTCTGTGGCAACTGGAATCAAACAAGACTGTCTTCTTACCAGCGAGTCTCACGGAGAAAGAAATTAACTGTTCTTACCCTTCAGGTATACCCATCCAGAAACAAACACCTATTCTGGCAATGCACACATGTCACCCAGGACAGTTTCGATGTCACGGGGGTTCATGCATCTCTAATCTGTACCGGTGTGATGGTCATGCGCAATGTGAAGATAGCACAGACGAAGCGGATTGCGAACCAATATGTTTCAATGTGACGTGGCCAGAAAACCAAAGGAACTTGGAAGACTTTGCGTCCAATGATACTTGGTGCAGAAGTGAAAACTGTATAGCGGCTACTTGTCAATGCAATCATAAATGGTATCAGTGCAGATCTGGGGGATGCATCCAATTTTCGTTTGTATGTGATGGCGTAATGCATTGCTCGGATGGAACAGATGAGTCACCTTGCTATGACGGAATTGTTGCTGCTAAAACACATACAGACAATGACATTATATCATTATCATCCGCTAAAACATTTCGTCGATATAAGTGTTCCAATTGGACTTTGCCATGTACTCCATTTGAAGACTCTTGTTTTCCAGTAGACAAACTTTGTGTGTTCGAGAGAGACACCAGCGTAAGCCCTTCTTTCTGCAGCAATGCTGGACACATCATTGGCTGCTCTCCATTAGAATGTCCTGGGATGTTTAAATGTGCCACCGCCTACTGCGTCCCATTTTATATGGTATGTGACAAAGTCATCGACTGCCCAGATGGCGATGATGAAGAACGATGTGATGTCTTGATATGCAAGAACTTATTCCGGTGTAACAAAGAACAAACATGTCTTCATGTACATCGTATCCAAGATGGTAGACCAGAGTGTTCTGTCACTGGAGAGGACGAACTAGATTTTCATTTAGTACCATGTCCACTTCTTTGCCAATGTAAAGGGTACGTCATATCGTGTGAATATCAAGGTCTCACATATATACCCTCATTTCCTGTACCCACCAAAGCTCTATTGTTTAGAGGAAACCTACTACAAAGCTTGGAGCATATCTTCACAAGCATATATTTTACCGAACTTTTGAAACTTGACCTATCTCGAAACATGCTGAAGACGATATCTGGTGGAAGGTTTCCAAGGACACTTTTGTCTCTGAATATTTCATACAATCGTATCACATTTATTGAAAAGGCGAGCTTTGTGATGTGTACTAAGTTGCTTGACCTGGATTTGCAGGGGAATTCCATACAGATTCTAGGGAGACACTCGTTATCGGGTTTATCAAACATACAGACATTGAATTTGCATGAGTCTGGAGTACAAATAATACCAGCATACGCCTTTGAAGGCTTGTCAGAGCTTAAACTGTTAAATCTATCTGATAATCAGTTGCAGTTCCTTGATGAACATATCCTGTCGGGGCTGAATTCTTTGCAGTTTCTGGATATAAGTGGCAACAGGAAGTTGGTGACATTGCCTGGATCATTTCTCGTTCTGCCAAAGCTTATCGCTCTCATTACCGACCAGCCATCAGTTTGCTGTTTTACCAACTCAAGCCTAATCTGTGCGGAAAATGCGACTAGTGTTCTTGATGAATGCTCTGGTATTATTTCTGGTACACCTCTTCGTATAGTCTTATGCTTTTCGTGTGTGCTGATCGTATTCTTTAATTTGGCATCGGGTATATTTTGGAGTCAGTGCATTATCCGGTCACGGATAAGAAATGTAAAGCCTTTCTTCCTATTGCCACCATTTATGAACCTTGCTGATATGCTATATGGGGCATACCTCCTGATTATTTTCAACTTTGATCTGAAATTTGGGAGTGAATTTCCTGCATACAGAGTATTGTGGTTAGGGAGTACCTCGTGTACTGCGGCTGGTCTGTTTTCATTTCTCTCGGTGTATTCATCTTTCTCGTTGGGATTTGTTATTTCCTTCTACAGGTACATAGCTGCAGTCTTTCCTTTAAAACCGTCGGTCTTCAAGACACAAGCTCGGACAGCGATATTCTTCATAGCAGCCATCTTTGTTTCGGGGGCAGGATTGCTGTTGCCATTGGTTACCACCAGGCTTGAAAACACAATAGAAGGAAAAGGCCTTGCTGTACATAGTTTGTGTTTTTTGGCCCGTCATATGAAATTGCTTCGGCGGAATGAAACCTTGATCAGTCATGCGCTATTTGCTGTCCTGAATACAGCCTCTGTCATTGGACAGACAATCTTATACAGTGGAATTTGTGCAACGCTGTCTGAGAAGCGTCTGGAGTCTAATGCAGCAAGAGAGAAGCGCTCCAAATATGCAAAGATTCGACTGTATATTACTATATCAAGTAACTGGGTGTCTTGGGTTGTCATATGCATTGAGAATATTTGCATTCTGGCAGGGTATTATATTCCACACCACCTGCAGCTGTGGATGATTGTCCTGGTGTTTCCTGCTAACTCACTTATCAACTTGATTGCTGTCACATTTCAATCGTCTAATTTCAAGAATTTCCTTGGTGACATTCTTGCATCCTTCTGTAACTCTAGGTAGGGTCACCTTCAAGAAGTCACATATGGTCTTGGCGTGTGAATCTTAAAGACACCCAGACTCTTCTTTGATTTTGGGTAGAGCTATCTTACAGACGTCACAGATGGTTGGTATATATTAGGTGAATTCCAGCAGCCTAAGGAGTTCTTTTCATGATTTCTCCTAAATTCTCTAAAGAATCCCCAGACAATTCACTTAAGATTTTGTAGAATCGAAGAGGGCCATGTGAAAGAAGTCAGAGAGGCTTGGTATGTATTCTATAAGTTTTGGAGCACTATTCTGTCACCTCACGACTTTACGCATTACAACAAATAAATAATGATCTTTACTCATAGTGTCGAGTTAGTCAGTTTTTATATATCAGTAGATGGATACATTTTATTGTCTCGTAATCTTGAGCTAAATGAATGAATGAATCAATAAAGAATGAATGAATGAATGAATGAATGACCCACCGACCGACGGGCCGACAACCAACCAACCAACCAACCAACCAACCGAATGAATGAATGAATGAATGAATGAATGAATGAATGAATGAATGAAAGGTAGAATGGAAGATGAAAGGCGCACCAAATGTGCCATTTATAAGATTTGTTTCCCCTAATTCCTCTGAGGAGTATATAGACAACATTAGTATGTCTTATTTACAAAAGAAGTCGTGGTCCCTAAAATGCCATTTTATCCAGCTGTATTGTCCTCTTTATTCACGTGGGTTGTTTCCATCCGTGTCCAGGGTATTCATTATGTTCTATCATTAATGTACTTACGAGCTAATACGTTTTCTGGACTTATGTGGCCTTTCTTGGTGAAATATTTTGTCAGTTTACTAAGAACGTTTCTAGGAAACTATTTTTGTCTAGGTTGCCATATAAAGCTTGGGGGAAATTTTGTACTAAGTCAAAGGTACCCCACATACAGTTTAGTTTGAAAATTCAAAAATTTTGAGAAGTATCGTTGGTGTGGAATGTCACAGTGAGCACCTATAAAACGTTTGGTTAAAAGGACAATCATAACTACGGAACGAGTAACATTTGGAAAATTATATTTTGGGGGGAATATCTCAGGAGCACCGAATGGACACAAAAGCACTATGAATATCACACGGTCAAATGTACCTCATAATTTGCCATTAGTAACCCCAAGTCCAAACGTCTACCTCACTTCGCTCTACGGTGAGCCGTTTTTCCTGACACATGATGTAATTGCAATATTTAATGTTGATATTGTCTACCATGTAAAAGATAACTTTCAAGATCAAAAATTAAGAAATTCCCACCCCTTAATCTGAACAAGCATTAGAGCATTTGGCTGAAAAAGATAAACGTAGGAGTGGTGTTTTAATTTTTGGACGACAACAATTCCACAAACATCTGATAATGGTAATTAGACAATACATAATTAGAAACACCCGGCCAACGTTTGTCGGACCACTAGCAGCATCCAGTAAAATCGTTTGATTGCAAAAAACGTGAAAGCTATACAGTGGCGTTTTGATTTTTGTTTGCTCCAATCAGTGACATGTTAACGAAGACGAAACAAAAATCAACACAAAATCAAAATTTTGAAAAACGAATTGCATGTAAATGAAAATCGTGTACAGAGCTACTTTGCCACAAAATTTTGGCATAAATTCCTTTGACTGTTTCTGTAAAAATGTGTTTCATGGATGACGTGGAGATGACGGACGCCCGGGCCACTTAATAGATTGGTTGACACAGTCAAGAAAAGCTAAAAACGTGGCATTAGTAGGTGGAATATTTTATAAGCCTAGATACTTACTCCTGGCTATGTATGTTTCCTGCATACCTGAACTTACCCAGTACGTTTAACTAGGGTCAAACATTTTGTCAGGCTCTACTTAGGGATGCGTATATTGCTAAACTGCGTTCTAGGCTCAACCATGGTAAATTGTACAACGAAATTCTTTCCAGTAGTAAATTTGTGTAACTCGATCATATCGAAATAGGTGAATGATAATATAATTTTGAAATTTGTCACATTTGTCTCAATGTTGTAGCCCAACCCGTCCGCGCTGCGTCGTTATAGACTGTCTACCGTAAATTGTCTGACAATAAACACAATCAGGAAAAATGATGATTAGTGTCTGTTGCCCCCACATTATTGCCTGTAAAGCTGAGAGAGTGTAACAGTACATTAACACCTTTCACCGTTTCGTTGGCTGTATCCTTTCAGTGGCCTTTGTCATATTATGTGGCTATTCCTACAGCGTAGCACCAACTGTAACGCAACAAGTTGGGGTGAGACTACGACGGGTACACAACATGCATAAGTATCGCTGAAAACGAATGACATGCTATGCGGCAGAGAAGTTGACCCTGCAGCGGAGAAATCCCGGAGGTATCGCAAATTATCAGGGATGGGAAAGTATCATTAGACTGTCATTTTATTTGCTTGTAACTTCCAAAACTTTGTTGCACAGGTGCATCTTCTAAGAGACTAAAGGCGTGGGAGATTAAGTCAGCCACGAAATAATGACATCAAGCATTGCAGAGAGTGCATTCTTTTGGTGACTGTACATATCAAATGACTTACAAAGACAATAAAATAGCAAGGTACACATACAAGAATTAGATTATTTATTATGGATGAATTTGAAGCCGAACGTGTGTGATAATTTAGCCTAATGTTTCAGTCTAAGTGAAGATATACAAGGAAGTGAATGTTATTTTGCTAATAAAGGGTGCATGATATGCTTGCTTGAAGCTGAAAGTTTTGTTAAGAACAGCGAAAAACTAAGCTATTGTTATGGTTATGCATATTTAAATTACACATTTCTCAATTTGACACTTCCTGGACATTTCGGTCCCCCACCGGCCTTCTGCAAGTCTATAATTGTGTTTGGTGTTTAATTTTAACTGTAAATGTTCGCACTGGAAAGTCGATCGAAACGTCGCTGGTTGGTCTAAAAAATGCCTTTATCCCAGTCAAGATGCGACACGTTCATCCGGCGGTAAGACGTTTGGTTTCAGAGCCATGTCTCACAAGTAAGGATCTTATCGGTGGTAATTTTGTCCTTCACCTCATTGGCCGTAAACTTCTTGCCTCAGTTTAGCTGACATCACTTGTTCAGATAAAAAATCCCTAAAAGAGACAATTTTCTCCCATATCCATGCGACGTGATACACTAAAAAACTTTCTGACAGGTTCTTTAACTTACTGACGTTCTCTTTCTGGTTCATGCTTTAGATATTTAGGTCTGTGCTGGCTATTTCTTACGTTTCATAAATTAGAAAATTATGAACGCCCACATTATGATGATTAAAAACACAAAAGAAAACAAACAAAACAAAGAAAAATACAGCTAGTTAAAGGGGAATGAATGCACTCTAAGTCGAGCAACCGAGGAATCCAGACTCATGTGATCCTAACAGCCGATCTCAGAAAAATTGATTCCGGCTGAGACTTGTTTACAGTGTAGAGTATTTACCCCACTCCCTCCACACCCAACGCTTGTAGAACGAAGCCACAGGGACCAATGTTGTAGCGAGTATTGCTGAGACCGCCGAACATGTTTGTCCCAGTTCTTAAATTCTGGCAAATGAAGTAAAAGATGGATACGGCACAGATAAAATCTTGTTACATTGTGTGTTTAGAAAGAGATAATCGAGATGGGAGAACGATGACCCCATAGGCCTAGGGTAATTAGAGGCAGTGTTACTCATAAGACAATAGGGAGTATTTGGCGCCACAAAATTCGCAATATGAATAATTGGTTTCATTCGGAAGTCAAACTACCTTGGTCATATGACTACCCTTTAGCCAATCATATTGCGACAAATTAAAGCTCCGCCAATCGTGAGATACCCCTGTTTTCGCGCCTTTACCGTTCTTTCAGGTATCTTCGGAAAATTTTCTCTCCAAGGGGTTTGAAATAGTTACTCCCTATTTGACACTCAGAACTATGTTTTGATTGTTCTGTTATTTAGGGACAAGAGGTTTGAATTGTGTATGATAATGCCTGGACTTGTGTTCGTAAAATAAGGTAAGCTCAATTGCTGGATGCTATTTATTAGCATTATCCATATCGCCTGCAGAAATGTTTTAAATGTCTTAGAAGTGAACAGGTGTCTCCAACACACACACACACACACACACTTTAGCGGAAAACACATATATAATCCAATAAAACAATCCATCATTTCTTTCCCAGTACTGTTATAAATATGCGATGCCCAGTCTTGCCCGGGATCTTTCGTATTCTGGGTGGGGGTCTCCAACATACTTAGGCCTAAGTTTACACTTAAGTCCATAACGGTTAGCTAAGAATCTGACTTAAGTCAAAACTTACATTTAAGTACTTTCGAGAACTCCAGCCGTGGTTTCACAGATCCTATCATTCCGCCACCCCGGTCACACCTTAATCTCTGCTGTCCCACTGTAAAACGACTTACCAATATGACAGAATGCTGTACCCCTTCACACAGCGCTCTTTGGGGGCAATGAATTCAGCTTAACGCTCCAGCTTCGTAAGCAGCTTCGTCTGTGTTACCGTATCCTCGGGACATTATGGTAAGGTTATTGAACTACTGAGTGTAGCTGCACTTGCCTCTGTAAGGCAGAGGGAATGTAAAACCTCCGTCTTCGGTACGTTGTCCTTGGACTGTCGCCCGTGAAGTGATTTGTTTCCTTAAAAACCGTTCTATGGCTAGGTGCAAAATCTTATGAAAGCTTTCTGCCCACCATTTCTTTAGACATGTTTCACTTTTGTACAAAATTGTAACGTTTACATTATCAGCTATCCTTGACAAAATCAAGAGAGCCATGCTTGGCGTAGACGTTCTCTCGTTCGTCCATCTGTCTGTCTGTCATCGTAAGCATAGAATTATTAGATAGAGAGATAGATAGAAAGTTTATTCACACTTTCAACATATAAAAAAATATAATAAAAAATATACATCAAGATCATTTTAAATTGAAAGTGTCGGTCATCCAGATAGACAATTGTCTATCCCCCTGGGGTAGAAAGAGAGTATATGTGCAACTTCTGGAACTTTAGCCACTTGCCAAGTTTCATGCCCAAATATGGCAATTTTGAAAATTGGCCTGTATCTCGGAAACCGCTGCCTGTAGAGCAAAAATAAGCTCAATTTCGACCCCTTGGGGTAGAAAGAGGGTATATGTGCAACTTCTAGAACTTTGGCCACTTGCCAAGTTTCATGCCCAAATATGGCAATTTTGAAAATCGGCCTGTATCTTGGAAACCACTGCCTGTAGAGCAAAAATAAGCTCAATTTCAACGCCATGGGGTAGAAACAATGTATATGTGCAACTTCTGGCACTTTGGCTAATGGTCAAGTTTCATGCCCAAATATCTCAATTGTAAAATT
>JAAUYG010213277.1_pt1 | contig 16572 bp, 9 predicted proteins | sample 7278091 | NCBI WGS metagenome assembly JAAUYG01 (sample SAMN14350201, study PRJNA611818) | marine sediment metagenome | isolation source: surface marine sediment (0.6m) | place: French Polynesia: Moorea | collected 2018-08 | reverse complement strand
GCTCATTGCGGGAAGAACATGAGGAAGCCTAGACTTCTCTGCTTTGTTGCATATCCTATGATATCACCATCACATTGGAACAGAAAATTTCACCAGGGATTCCTTGATTCAGCACCTACACACGTATAGCTGTGTGTTGGGGGGAATTTGCTAAAGTGGTGAGGAGTTCCCTTCATTGTCTGGTGTTCATAAGATGCCACTGACATGTCTGTCACCTTGCGCCACAGATAGCGTGTCTGTGACACATAGATGCAGGCTTTCAGGCTCTGCCCAAGATTTATGGGAATTCAGCTGCCCATTAGGACCAAAAGCATCTAAAGCATGCACATTGACTGATGCAGCGCAAGGCTCGAAGTGCTGGTTAAAAATGTATGAGTGATTGCAGGGAATGGCTCCATAAAGTGTCCACCGAGACGGCTGTTACCTCAGAACAGTTACTGCTGTCAGTCCGTCATTGCAGACTGGCATCCTGCCTTAGCAGCTTATTATCTCCCACTCCCAACTTGGTCTCCCTCAGTCTTGTAGTAAACAAAAGATGCAAAGATTCAACCCAGCCACACTGCTAGAAAGAGCATGGTGGCAAGCATTGCCAGCAATGAACCCAGAAAGGCCTGCTTGATTTATTGGCCATATCTTGGTCAAAGCCAGTCATTTGGGGGCTTTTACATCCCCACCCCAACTAAGGAAGCCTACCTCCAGGATGGCCGGGCATTGGTTACATGCAAGCTTTAAGAACACTTCCCTCTTGAAAAGAATAGAAGAGGAAGAAGAAGGAAAAAAAGGGAAAGATAGCGCAGATGCAAAGTCCTACCCCAGTTGAGCCAAGGAGGAAATAAGTCCATGAATATTTCACCATTTGCTCACAGGTCGGCCTAAGCCATTACCATGTTGTTAGTGTAGGACTCAGCTGCTCGGGGAGTGCAAGAAGAATACCATAGAGACACTCGGCTGGCTGTGGTCACATGTTAGCACACAGGTCTCTGGTCATGTTTCTGCTTATTCAACGGACAGGCTTAAATTACTTGCAGTATTTCATAATATTCTCAACTCATATAAAGTGTGTGGTTTCTCTTTGTTAGAACTTTTTAGAAAATTTAATATCAACCAGTGGAAATGCTACTTTTCCTTTCAAAGAGTGCTTAAAGATTATGGATATATTTTATTTAACAGTTTTTAAATGTGATGTACTGGTACACTGCATACATGTACATGTAGATGAAAAAGAATTAGCTTTTGATGTCAGGCACCTTCAGCTTGGAGTTTTGAGTGTCAACACAGCCACATGACCTACTGGATGATGTCTGATGCCGTGTCTTTTAGAACATGTAGAATGTCCTGTAGTCTATAACTATTAAAATACCACCCAGCTATTCTGCTTCTTGTTTTGAAATTATCATATGATGATTCTAAAATCTACTATAGCCATGCTCTCCATCACCTCATACTGTACAGTAACATCGTTTTGTTTTACCATGTAAAAGGTGCCATTGCTCATTGCTGTGGAAATAGACATTGAAACTGTTGTTTTCATACTTGTATCTTGCCGTGGCTGTCAGTGGCAAAGAGGAACTTCCTCACGGGCTCTCTGTGTGAAGGCATTTGTTGATTGCTGGTAACGTGTGTGGTGATTGCATAATCCATGTATCAGAAGCTGTGAGAAGCGATGGCTCTGTGGCAGCTTTTAAGGTCTTGGCAGCTGTTTGTCTGTGTGACCTCGCCCTGCAGCGATGAAGCCTGCCAGGTATGCACTACAGGAAGGACTTGCCCACAGTGATAGAAATGATGAATGATAGACTGGCCAAAGTCGTGAGAGATCGTACATAGTACATAAGATCAGGCCACTGGGAGCCTTGCCTTGGTATTTGGCTCCCGATTTCATCTTGGAAAAGTGATAAACCGCCGGCAGAAAGATGACGCCAGAAGATCAAAAACTGGGTGCCTGGCGCTTGGTGCCAGCATAGAGCATACATGCAGGGAGATGGAAGAGGTGTTTGTATGTTGATGGATTATGGGAAACAACTAGCGCCGAGAGATGCATGCTGCCTGGAGAAATCTGACAGCACAGATGGACTGAATTTCACAATAGCAGCCAACCTTATAATGTAGATGTTGAAAGGCAATGAGTGAATGCCACCGCTGAGGCTGACAAGAGGCATCAATGGAATAGCTTGCAGATGCTGACTTTCTGTCTGTGCTTGTTTCTTGGGTTTTAGTTGAGCCATTAGGGGTTTGCCTCATCAAGACTGTAAAACACTTAGCATACTTAGCATGCAACAGTTTATCTTACTGTGCTTGCCATGGTGTTATGTGTACGAAATATTCTACACACATAGTGTGGTGTTGTGTCTTTCAACATGTCCAATGCGTGATTAATTTCTTAAAGCAATATCACATTCAACTCATTTACTGTCACTCGAAACTTTTTAAACATGTAATGTGTACTTCATTACACTACATTGTCGGAGGAAGAAATCGGAATAGAACACAACCATGAGACTTCCTCATCATGTAATTGGCTGTAGAAAAGCTATTCAGACCTTTGGAGTCTCATGGGGTGTCCCTTTAAATGCTAGACATATCACACGGGTTTTTGTATAAGAGAAACTGAATTTGACCGGATTGCGTGGTGACACGAGGGGAGTATGCCATCAGTCTGTTTGCTCATAAATAATTGCACAGTTGCTAAAAGCCTTGCTGAGTTCATGTACTCTCCAGTTTGTCCTTGTCTGTAAATCTCGGGATTAGCCTGCGTTAATATCTTAAAAGCATCACTGAATGAACCTGCCGTGTAGGGCTAATTGTGTGAAGCAGTAACAGCTGGAACTGATGTCCTGTCAAAAACTGGCACCACACACTAAACTGGTGGCTGCAAATGGGCAAAACCTTGTATTTCCTTCCATTTGGGTGGGGCCAGATTTCATCCCAAAGATCCATTATCCTGGGTCTGAGGATTTCGCGGAGTATGCTCCCGTCCTGATCTTCCGCCATGATCTATCTGCTGCTGGGACTTAATCTGCACAAATCAGAACATATGGTAGAGGCAGTCCCGTCCTGTAGAGGATAGGAATGATATGGACTCCTTCGGCCAAGATTGAGAAGATATATGAACTCCTTATGCAGCAGAACCATGCATGTAATAAATAAATCCTGGGGTAGCAAATTGCAAGGCAGAATGGATGGTGTTTGGAGAACTGTAAATGGAATATTTTCTAAGATTCATGCATTTCATATTCAGCAGTTACCAGTTTCTCAGTAGAAATGCTTCATTCGTTCATCTAAACATGTGACGAAGGGGCATAACACAATATATTGGAAGTCGACTGCAAGCAGCTGTGGATTTGTATACTGATTAACAACCTCCACTAGTCCATATTGTTTTGAACGTCATTCATATACATAATAATAAATAATAAATAGTATGCAGTTCTAATATAGTGCTTTATCCTCGAATGAGCTCGGAGCACTTTATATATTATTACCCCCGGCACACCTGGACACACCAACACCTTCTGAAATCCTCAACGGAGCATACAACCTGGATACACGCTACAAGGCGCCATGTGTGATCAATGTACAATAGCTTTCTCTGTGTGTTGCCAGGTTCTCATTTTACGGCTGTGTGAACTGGAGCACATTTCGGGTACAAGTCTTGCCAGGGACTCTAGGTACCGAAGACTAAGTGTATGTGACTCGAACCCACGATGTTGTGGTTGAGAGTCCAATGCCTTAACCACTCGGGCAACGGTCCTCCCTGACAAATCACATATATTGCAATACCGGTAGGAATTATTAACGACCAAAAAAAAAATGTTTGAACATCTAACTATATCCGCTTCAAGATGTTGTTGAGTGCATTTGAATGTAGTAGGTCAGTGATTAAAGGTGAGTAGGAAATTTTCAGGGAGCGCTACCCACATAGCTGCTAGCAATAGCACAGGAACTCATATGGGACTGTAGATGCCAGGCTATGACATGAAATGCTAAACTTTGTGGGTTCCCCCTCAGCATTTTGGAATGCGTCAAGGGTCAGCATATTGCCACCTCTCCCATTGTTGTAGAGATTACTTCTGCCTTGTTAATCATCCTGATTGGGCTGGCTCAGAGTTACTGGATCGCAGTATCACAACAACAGTTTGTGTGCAGAATTAATGTGCCAAGGAAAGGTTCTGAGTGATGTCTGAAGTCGAAGCACAATTTGACATGACACAACGCCTGGTTTGCTGATTCAAGCACTCAATTTTGAGTGCTGGACAGATTTGTTTCCTCCGAAGATAATGAAGAGCTGCCTCTCCCCACAAACACACCACACACCAATGTATCATACAGGACGGGGACTTTACCATTGGCAATGCACAGAGAACCATCCATTCATGTCAGTGGTATACTCTCTGCCTTTGCTCTGCATACATTACATATGTTGGGACTGCACAATTGAAATTTCTTTGCCATATTTCTGTTCTAATTGCTTTGTAAGCACTCTACTAAAAACTGCATCACTGTATATTCACTTGTCAAGCACACTGGGTGACTAAATTTATTTAAGCCTAGCTGGTTCCTTTAACAGCTACAGAAGTTATGGCCATCATTTTGCATCTCCGAGTGAGGGAATACATTTGTATACTTTTAGGTTCCAAAGCCAATCATGCTAATTTCCTTCACCAGTGCTAATTTAAAGGTGCCCCAAACACTTTCTGCCAGTATTCCGTCTGCAGATCATGTTTTATCCTGATGTATGTATAGATAAAACGATTTGACCCATGTTATTAAGTTTCTACATTGTAAAGGACCTCTACCCTGGCACCTGATACACCGCCAGCAGCAGGCCTCCCACCTTTGTCACACTCTGTTCTATTTCATTTCCTGGCCTACCCCTTGACAGCCTGCAGCCAACAGCTTTTGCACTTGTTTTTCCCCTGGGTGACCTTTTACTGCAGCTTAATTGTGAGGAAGAACAAGCTCAAGTGCTACAGGGCAATGAATGAAGAGTTTCTGCTGCACCTGGTGCCTGATTTGGCATAGATCTAGTCTGGTGTTCCAGCGCCCAGGATCCATGTATTTTAGATGGCGCGAGTTGAAATACCATCCTGGCTAGGATTGCCACACAGTAGCTAACCAGTTGGATCTTGATACAATTTTATTTCCTTAACGTATTACTAGCAGTTATCACAGGCTATTTAGCATGCAAGCACCAAGTTCCAGTAATACAAAGTTACAAATTTATACACATGTTATGTTTCATTCCTGAGAGGGTACAGCTTATTGACCATACTTCATCTTTCGGCAATGTTTATGGATATACATGATAGATTGCTTAATAACTTTTTCTTCTGTGAACGAAGAAGTAATGAAATGAAATATGCAATAGCATTGTGTGCTGCAACCTCATATCTGTATACGTGTATCAAGTGTATAGGAATCAAAAGTTTTAGTTAATACACAGGAGAACTGAAGAAATATGTAAATCGCCTAGTGTAGTGTTACTGGATATCTTTCCTACATGCCATGTAATCTCTCCCTGTCAAGTTTTATATTTAAAAGCCTTTTTATGCACATGTGTGTGGCCATGCAAGGGGCCACTAATACTTTTAGCATGTTTTCTGGTTAATCCATATTCTTTGAGGTTAAAAGGAAAAAAAAAGCTTTGAATAATTAATACACTTTCACGCAAGGTGTCACTGGGTATACCTTGGGTCATGTTAATGGAAGTTCGTAACCCAACAGGGATTAAAATTTCCTGCAGTACATCCATCATAAAAATTGAAAGCTGGAATCTCTTGAAGTAGACCACTGCTACTAGAAATTAATGTGCTATGATGGATTCACCCAGACAATATATCAGGCAGACCAGAGTACCAGGGAAAATGAATGATGGTTTTCCGTGGAAAGTGTTTCTTTTTTCCTCCCGTTTTCATTTGTTTGGGAATATCCACCAAGGCAGTTTGATAATGAGTTTGGCCTTTTTACCCCAGGTGGCTTGCATTGACCATTGTTCCGTCATCCCTGAACCATTATCTGCCCCGCGGTCCTGATAATCCTCTGTTCTTGCTGTAGAAGCTGATCCATGCTGCCACCAATGTCCCGCTGCCCTGGCAAGCAACAGAAATGAAAGATTCCTTGGACCGTCGATTCCTCGCTGACGCGCATGACGAATGGCCCCAATTTCATCATCATGTGTGCCGGGGTCTTTCGCAGATCAACCTTCCCTCCAGTTTTATTCCGTTATGGATCACAGCGGGAATGTGCGCTGCTTCCTACTGATGCTGAGTTACGACAAAGCTTTTATCTAAGCCTGTTCTCTAAGGAGGTCCAGCGAGCCACTGATACCATACATGTTCCCAGACTGCAGCTGCACCAGTTCTCTATGGCTCTTTTCTAAGCCATGCAGGAAAAAATTCTCTGGACTGACATGAAGAAGGAATAAAACAAAAGATTCATAGTCTTATATTGTCATTCTAGTCAATCCAGAGATTTCTTGACAGATCATATTTACACATTGTCTCTTGCATTAGTCTTTGTCACTTTTGATTTAGGTGAGTACCTTGACACACATATTGCAGTACTTATAACATATTTTGTGTCACCTTAGTTGTTTTTCACCATGTTTTCTACGTATCAGAAAAAACTGGCATGCTCATTATTTTACCGTATTTAATATCCTAAGAGCTAGCGGTGATAATGTGTGGTTCTCTAACATGTCCTGAAAGGCCTTGCTAAGATGTGAAACAAATTACAAACTTTGAATGTAACTCCCACAGTTCTGCCAGTATTCCAGTCAGATAGGAAAACCATCATCATAATCATGTTTCACTTTCGCAAGTCCAGTGATTTGATATTAGAATGTGAATGTTGGGTGCAATGCGAAAAAGGAATTTTAACCTTTACCAAATGTTTCTGAGATGAGAGAACAAAATCTGGTTATGTTCCAATTACAATGAGCGCATCTACTCGAGTTAGTACCATGCACTTGAAATAACTCCTTCTTATTCCTCTTGGTTGGGCTCCAGCCACATAGATTGGTTTCTAATCAGTTTGACCACCTTTCCACATCAGGGTCATGTTCAATTACAGATTTAGGCAGACCAAAGCTTCGTTTCTTTCACGGAGACCTATTGTGTGGACCATTTCCATTTCAGAAATATACTGCCAAAGACTATCAGGCGTAGGCCAGCAATGCGGATGGCAGACCAACCAAGAGACACTCCAACAAAGAAGATGATTTGTAGGTTTTCCCATGTTTATTGACTACACTGGGCATTCATTGTGTCACAAAAGAAAGGGCATCCAACCAGCGCTTTGTTACTGTCATTCCTCATCAGCCGATGTATGATCGCAGGTAATAGGTTACCAACAGACTTGGCTGGTGGCCCGTGCTGGCATGAAATGTACTTGGAAGTAGGAACTGAAACTTGGGAGATAGGCACCTTGGCATTTAGTCAGAACAATTGTCATTTCTAGAAGTCTTTCTAGAAGCATTTCCAGTATTACAAGCAGTGGCTGTATGTTAATTCCAGTTGATGGACTAGTTCTTTGTCATAATGATATCCTGTTGTCTTGTTCAAGGGCATTTGCCCAAAAATTAGAGTCTAAAAAATTATTATATCATGGATTAAAGGTTGTCCTGAAACCGCATTAAATATCATGAATATTTTTTTTTTGGGGGGACGGTACTCTGTAAGATCTAAATATGAATTTGGTGTCTGTAGTAATGATTATTGTGCTAAACACATGAGACAAAAACCTTGATTATCTCAATTCCACCAACACGCACTCAACTTGACCTTTTCATATGAAAATGTCACCAGTTGCTACATGGACCCGACCCTTGTTCCATCTTCATTCTTTCTCTTCCTACTTCTGATGTAATGCGACTGTGGCGTTTGTGGTGGGAAGGGCCAGCAGACTTGTAATCTTACCCTCTGACAGAGAATTTCGCCTCTTAGCAGTAGGCTCTTTGAGAGCATTTCAGCAGTAAATTCCCTGATTCAGTGTCCTGACATCAGCTCCAGATCACATGCAAACCCCGCATTGTCTCCCCAGTCCACATGATGTCAATGCGGCTGCCGCTTCCCGTCTCCGAGGATAACAACAGAAATCTGTGTCTATGAAAGCCGTCTGAGGCCAGTGAGAGCAGGTTAAACATCTGCTTTACTGCCTTAGGCCTCTCTAGAGAACATGGAACTGGGCTATTTAGCAGACCAAGGCACTGCCAAGAATTACGTCAGAAATCAACAGTATGATGTCACTTGGCAACAGAGTGAACAGACCTAGTGCCTCTGAGGTTTCACGCTTGACTATATTTAGCATTGATGAATCGCCAATAATATTCAATTGGTTGTTGTATGAGAGCTACATCCACCATGTGATGTTTAAAAATACTGATCAGATTTGTTTAGCCCTCTGAAATTTGATGTCCGTTTTCTGTCTGTTTTCGGGGTAATGGATCAGAGGTCTGTCTTGCATAGAAAAGGTACGAGTAGTGCAAATAGTTCTAGACAGTACTAGACACATTGCATGGCTTCCTCTTTGAATAACCGAATACTAAGAACCGCTTACACTGAAATTGTGCACCAATACCTTTTCTACATGAACTGACTGTTTTCACACAAACGCAAAAGCTTTTTTTTTCTCTCCCTCTGGGGAGGATGTTCTGCATGTTTAACTACAAATCGCATAGTTGGGCATTGGCTTCAGGTTTCACCGCCTCAAATGGCATGTCCATGAAAGCCCCAGGGTGTTTTTGACAGACATTCTGCACCCTTCATTGGGCCAATCTCGGTTGGAATCCTGCTCCTTGATTGCTAATTTGGCCCACCGAGTAGTTTTCCCTCATGGCTAGAGCTACAGCACAAGGCGGAATTGGCCGCATTTAGTGTCTCCATGCTGCGGTCTCTGGGACATGGTGTCCCTCCTTGCGGCCGGCTGTCCCCCAGGCCAACAGTGGCGTTGATGGAAAGGCTCTGTTGACAGTATGGCAGGCTATCATGAGGGATAATTGGCAGAAACAAGATTCTGGGTCTGGCTGTTCATCCCTGGTCACCATTATGCCGCCTCTGATAACCCTCGCTGATGGCCAGTTAGTTGGAATAAGTGTGGCCCTGGTGTTTATTATGCATAGACTATAGGCAATCAATCACCAAACTTGGGGAGGCTACAACTGATACCTTGTCTCCTTGGCTTCAGTATGGCATGCTGTAGGCTGAGCAGTACAATATCATATTTATATGCTTCCAAATGCCTGCTCTTCAGTCATCTGCTCCTTACAAAGGGGAGAAAAAATGCTAGCAGGGACCCTGGTGTGGGCAATTATGTCCCTAGCGTCCACTGTCCCTTGCAGGGGTTTATGACGTCAGACACATTCATGTGTATATGAGCATTGCCTATATATGCTGGTTTTAAATCTCACATGCATATTGTATACATAAATGTATAAAGTTCTGGTATGAATGCAAATGTACCCAGCTTGGGACAGCACCCATTTGCAACGTACGGTAGGAACCTGAAGATTTACCAGTATGTTATTATAATCTTTTGTGCACATTCAGAAACAGTATTCATGTCATCTAACTTTACCACTCACCGGAAAATTTCAGTACAGCATTAAGCTATGTCAGCGATATGGTTAATGCACAAGAGTACAAGTTTTTCTAACATTAAGTGCATATACTTGACAATGCGCGAGACATATTGAACATGGAGTACCCAAATAAGTGTTGTTTCACAATAGAATGGTCTCAGTTTGGATATTAATAACGATCTCTTGGATCTCCTGTTGTGTTTTAAAAGTGCTGGTAACTGAGCTCATGGTGTCACTTATAGCCAGATAAATGTTTAGTCTGCTACCACCATATAGGATCTATAGGCTAAAATGCTTATACCCACCTGGTCCAATCGAGATCAACACCTCCCCTGCCCTTGGCAGGTTATTGCCATGTGCCTGATTCTTGGATGCAGCAGTGGGGCTTTAACTGGCCTACCGGTGGTAAGTACTTTGGGATCCAATGGAGCCGGCTCATGTTCCTTGAAAAGGAATAATTGACTGTTCTTTTAGAAGAATGGCTCGGTTCTGTGGAGCTGTTTGTCCTGTCACTTATCTAGCAGAGGGAGCTGTTGATGGAGCGTTGAGTGAAACCCGGTTTAGCAGCTTTCATTGGTTAGGCTGGGACTGCCAGTGCCAAGCCGTGTGCACACCAGGGCAGGCTGGGGCAGGGGCCGGCTCCAGGAACCATGGGAAGCTGGAGGCTTCTCCATAGGCTGCCACGGACTGGTCCACACCCAGTGCTGGAGTCCTCCCATCTTTACACCCCAGACAGGCACGGCGGAGAAAGTTCCAGCCTGTGCAAGAATTGCTTCTCTCTCTATCTTCCTGTATGGCTGGACACAGGGGCTCTGGGACATGTTTTACTTGCAGCTGATCACAAGGTGTGGGACAGCAGCAGCACCACCGCGCCAGAGTCACTGTGGGCCATGGATTTCACCAAGCAGGACTTCAGGGTAGCAATGCCTCAGGTCTGCTGTGGCTGAACTATGCTGTGGGTGATTAATTGGCAAGCCCTTATGAAGCAAATCCTTCCATGTCAGGCGCCATCAGCTCCCAGAGATTGAAGCTTTTGCAAATGGCTATTTCATAGTGGAGCTGGGGGCCTGTTGCTGCTGGTGATAATAGAGGCAGGATATCTGTTATCACCGCCAGGCGGCTTACAGGGTCCGGCATGAATTTCGACCTGCTGCCCACAGGTCCAGTGGGCATGGAATTAAAACCGTTGCACTTAGGTGACACTTCAAAGGGATACTTACAGAGACGGCCTGACAGTTCTGCTTTGGAGTTTACTACACAGTGAGAGACATCGCCTATGCAGTACCGTAGAACTTGGTGCTTTAACATGCAAATATCATACACTACTTACTAATAGCTTGGATTACATCCGCATGATATACTGGTAATCTGTTTAATTGGTGGGTGACTTCTGTAGCATGGAAATTGTGAATCTGTATGGTTTTCCAGCAGTCAGTGTGGCAGAAAGGCCACATGGTGCAGCATCTTGAATGGCTTGTGGCTGTCCATCCTTAGTTCATGTAGTTAAGTGGTCCAAAATGGATGGGAATCTCTCTATTCTCTAATGGCTTGGATGAGCAGGGAGACGGGTATTGGAGAACCCCTGACCAGCTTCAGTGATCAATAGGGGTCTAACTCTGGTGCCACTGCCAGCGGATGTTAAAAGAGCCTTGTGGTGGCTATATATATACATGTAGTCATGACATTTGGCCAAGGTAGCAATTTCACAGGAGACTGCTTTATATAGCCCTGGAGTGTTGTTTTACCGGCATTAGTTTTAAAATCACTGTGTGCTGTCTACAATTGTGAAGGTCAGAGACGTAATATTTTTTTTCACAAAAAATTGGAATAGAAATCTGTTGCCAGATAGTTACAGACTGAGAACTGTCACGTAAAAATTCATTACACAAAGCAAAGACGTGACTAGACACAGCAAAGTATCTGTATTTCTGTCTTGCACATATGCTTACAAAATCTGCGTTGTGGCACATTAGACTCATCCATCTCCAGCTCCGTTCTCATGCATGTAGCTGGGACGAGTCTTGTACCGAAGCGGGGCTTCGCTGATGGCACCCTCTAGAGCTGTTGGCCAAACCGAACGCCATTGACAGCTAGTCCATATTGTCCTATCACCCAGCAGACGCCTGCCCTTCTGACACGTCTTTTTTATTGTAAAAGATCCATAGAACAGAATAAGGGCAAAAAGAAATTTGTTCTGTGGGAGACGTGGGGCGGTTGCTGTTTACACCGATATGCTACACTATACACAGCACCCATAGTATGGAAAAGAAGACGGATTGATGTTGCTACTATACCGGTACTTCCAACTCTCTCATTTCAGAACAAATAAAAAGTATTTCATTGTACATTTGTGCTAACCGTGGGCAATTTGGTTTTGGCATACGGCTAAATATTAGCTTAAACGAGTGTGTATATTTGCAGCTAAAAGGCCACAGCAATCAGTGATTTTTATCCCACTGCTAATTACTAGATGCGGAAGATGATGGAAGGCCAGGATGCATTGATTGGTATTGATTAATAGTGTTGCTGCGGTTACCTGTTGACAGTGGTGTCGGATGCCAGGTGTTAGTGACTGCAGTTAAAACACAAGCACAGACTTCGTTTTTCTAGTAGCCTGTCCAGTTTTGTCACTGCACCCATTGAATTTAAAGATTAAGTAGAGCACATACCTAGAGGGAACCGTTTAGTGTCTCCTATTCATCAAGAGGAAGTTAATTCACTGGAGCAGCCACAGACCCTCGAGAAAAGTAGATTTGCATCAGCATGTTTCATCTTAACACTAGGCTAACCAGGACTTCTTACAGTAATGTGCAGGATGACATAGAGCCTGTCAATTGCATTCCACGGGAAGAGGGTGGCAGATGTGAAAAAAGACTAGAGATAAGCCAGAGATCAGATTTTAGATATGTTAGTTTCAACTTAGAAGCGAGTCACATCTGAGAAAAGCAGTAAAGACGTGTGTAAATTCTCGTGAACAACTGACCGTAACGGGAAGCTGGAGTTGCTGTTTACTGCTCTGACCCTATGAAGCGTAGGCCAGTGGACACAGGCTGTGCTCTGCATAATGATTGCTACCTAAGGCTCTATTGGACATCCTGGAGCTAGGAAATGTCACGCGCGGAGGCGACAGGGAGCAAGACTGATGCCTCGCAGTGGACTCTGAGGCCTTATCTCTCCTTGCAGGCTTAGCTTGACATTGGGCTAGAAACACGCTCTGTGATGAACCGGCACTGCAGTTACCAGTCCCAACGACTGGAATTCCATTGACAGAATTTTTTCCTTGGCGCCACTAAAAAGCTCTCCGTTGATGCTAACGTGGTTATGTCATGTATGGGACTATCATACAGCGATCTACGTCCGGGGGTGCGATGGTGATGCTCGACCAAAAGTTGTGCCGCGGGCGACTTAGCCCATTGCTATCTGCAGTCTCATCAGTGGTTATGATCAGGAAATGAACCTTGGACAGCTACGGTGTGCTGGGCTACATCTAGACCTGATCCTGATGGTACCGTGGTAGCATCACAAAATGGAAGATGATGAAGATCCTGATTTGGATCAGGTCATTGCATATTATTGCGGGAAAAATGGTCGCTCTATGCCAGGAGCTACATGTAGCCATCATGGCAAGGAGAGTGGAAGCTCATCGGCCTGTAATGGGAAAGCCTTTCATGAAAAGGAGCCCAAAAGCAATGACACGGCTAGCCAGATCGGGAATCCAGCTAGTGTCCCCAACAGATTCCATTGTGGAGTCAAATTTAAGGCTCCTTGCATTGGCCTTAACATGGCTCTACGGGGAGAACCAATCAAGCTTCGGAGATATATGCTACATGAGGTAAGCTATAGAATGTTCACAGAGCCATGGCTTAGGGTGTTTAAATTTTTTTGCCTGCCTGTTAAATGTGGTCATAATGTTGAATGCTTTGTGTGCCTACCCATAGTACTTGTTTGTGTGACTGATCTCTATGTTAATATGCATAAATGCAGCTTAAATGGCTCCAGAATAATCTAAAAATAGTAATCGGTGCATTAGTGCACTCTGTCCTTAAATAGAACATGACAGGATGGTGGAATCTATGAATTCAACTGTCTTAAGAAATACCGAGTACTTTAGTACAGCAGCATGTTTCAAGTCTGCGAGGAAACTTAAAGACTGGAAAAACCTTGCAGATTGGCCAGTGAATGTGTAAGAGACGAGGATGATACAGCCATAATCACTGTTTCAGCGGAGGGCAAACGATTTGATCCGGCAGCGTCGGCTTTTTGCCGACAATGCACCATGATGCAGATTGATGAGCAGCCAATTCCTTGGATTGCCCTGGAGCGCCTATTAGTCTGAATGTAGTCATGCTGACCTTTCAGTAATGAAATGCTATCACTCCCCAGACACCCTGAAGGGTACTGCGCCAATGCCGGCCTCAAGACCTAATATGAATTCCAACACAGTTTAGATTACTCCAGTTGGATCTATCTGGGGCATAGGCTAGACAACGGGTCTGGCTGATCAAATGATATGCCACTAGTACGTTACGTTGGTGATAACGATGCTCAGTGTTGAATTAAGATGACAATATGTGTTTCGTTGGGTAACCATTCTTGTGCTCTGTTTTCTTCATGTAACTCGATGTTTTATTAGTTGGAGAACAAAAGTGGAATTCCAGGGCTGAGACTTGTCTATATTCTTCACCCAGTCTGAGCATTGTGACCAGTGTGCATTATAGATCAAATATGGGGTAACCGTGGAGTCGTGTGTCCGTGGGACTTAACGTTTGTTCCTGAATTTGGAACAACCATTATCTGTCTGTCCTTTGCCAGATATTTACTGCTGCTGGGTGACCGGGCTGAGCGCTGAATGCTGCCATCTTACCCCTGGGGTCTGGTTGGGATATGTTTTCCTGGCACTATCCCCTATGTCCATGGTGTCCACGATGACTTACCATCTCCCAGTCCACCCTAGACACTGTAGGACCAGCCACTACCTTGTTAGCATTCACAACAAAGGCTGTGTGATCACCAGAGCACGTAAAATATACAGGGACTTTGCAAGGCCGGTAATGAATAATGACAGCCTGTAGATTTGTATTTTTTTCCCTGGGAAGCCTGACACATTTCCAGTATTCGGCAGTGTCTTAATTTGGCCAGGTTGGCCTTTTTGCTTTCTTGGCTACCTTTGCTAGGCTAGCTGTTGATAGACTGTGACAAGCAGGAAGGGCTCATGGGTCCCCCATCAGGGCTCTTACTTTTTGTGAAGCCAATGCTGTTCCTGACTATAAAGTTTCTTGGTTCTGTTGCTGCCTAGAGTTTTTGTCTTGGGGTTTGCACTACCATTTGTAACAATGCTAACTGAAACCCCGCTGTGTAGCTGGATTTACTTGCTACTGCTTAATAGTTTACCTCACATACTGCATCCATATCAAAATCGGTACTTTGAAGATGACATAATTTTACAGGTACAGCACACAGAGGTTTGCATTGCATAATAGGTAAGCATTCCACCAATACTATCCAGTGTAATATGACTATTTTATGGAGGAAAGTTTGAGTCAATCTCAGTTACCAGTAGTGAGCAAATATTGAGAGGAGTTACAACTTTTTTTTCCTTTTTTGCGTTAGAATAGCATAGTGCTATAATAAGATCAAAAACCATCAAAGCCGGTAATCCTGTCGGTTACTGCACCATGCTATGCTTTCATATGCATCGCATTCAACGTTAGAATTGGGCATATACAAAATGTATATACTGACTGAGAAGGGATTGTGAGCCATTTCAGATTGGTGTACTGCTTCTACTAGAAGATGCCATCAAGGAGAAACGAAGAAGCGGGATTGCTATTTTTATCCCCAAACCGAGCGAGTTTATGAGACACAATCCACACCAGAACTTAGGCGAGATTATGGCAGGACTGGTGATGTCTACGGTGCCCCGTGTAAGCTAATATATCTGACGAAAACAAGGACAGATTGGCATCGTAGTTGACTTCAGTGACCGGTGCCTGGCGGTTATGACCAAACTGAAATTCTTGTCAGGAACCTGGGTGAAAGAAGGCAATTTATACACACAGAGACCCCAAACATGAGGACACTGACGTGACACAGCAATGGCCCATATTTTGTCTCCAGCAGCAGTTATAATATGCAGCAGCCAGCTGCAGGGGCCCAATATGTGGTGCCAAATGGTGCCTCTCACCAAGGCAATTCATCCAGCCAAAGGAAATCATTTAATATATTCTTCGCTGAGATAATCTAGGGATTAGCTTTTTGCTGGGAAGCCCTTTCCGATGACACCACACCGACAAAATGGGGAGCCGGGGGGGACGGGATTCAAGCTCAACAGCAGCAATAACAAAAACTTGTATATATTCATAGATTGATTAGTTTAAATTGTGGTGAGTCCACCTTTAAATTTAATTGCGAAATGGTTAGAGATGTGCGTGTTTTAGTGAAATATCTGAATGCTGTATTGTATGTGCTCTATCAGCATAGAAATTTTTCCCTAAAGTTCAGTTAGCATGCATGCGTAGATAGAAGAAACATTCTTCAATGCATACTGGCCGTGTTCTTGAAAGTGGAAACGGTGGTTAACTAAAAGTTCTTTTGTAAAATCTGTACATCTCTATCCTGTAATATTTATCCTGTCAAAAGTCAGGGGGGTATCATTATACCTGCACCGGGTATCAGGTGCATATCATAGAAGTGATTGCCAAAGGTCATCCATCAGGAAATGATTTTAACCTTCGGTCATAGAAGCCGACGTATTAATTTCTGACCACTTCCTGTTGAGGTTGTCAGGATGATGATCTTCCGTGTACAATATCAGCATTGCGTGATCGAGTTGGGTCTTTCAAAACATCTCCAGTGTTTATACGGTAGAAGTATGTGACACCCTTTGTAAGAGTAGTGTCTCCAGGGGCAGTGAGAATCCCCCTTGCGAGGCCATTGTGACAGCTGGGAATTACGGTAGGGGTTAGGTGACACATCTCCTGCCCCGGGCTGCCGCTGAT
>JAAUYG010058321.1_pt1 | contig 16573 bp, 16 predicted proteins | sample 7278091 | NCBI WGS metagenome assembly JAAUYG01 (sample SAMN14350201, study PRJNA611818) | marine sediment metagenome | isolation source: surface marine sediment (0.6m) | place: French Polynesia: Moorea | collected 2018-08 | reverse complement strand
CATTAATAGGAAAGCATATATGGGGAGTCCAATGACATCATCACATATGACCTTGAGTGACCTTGAAAGGTCAAATTCAAGGTCACTCAGATTTTGAAGTCATATCTTGTAAAGGAGCTAGGCCATATGTTACTGTGAAATACGTCTGCAGAAAATTGCCATTTGTCACACCAGTGTTGCAGGTGTCAAGCAGAGCGCCATTTGTCCATGGAGCTCAGCCTCTTGTTATCAATGTTGTATCTCCCAAAAAAAAAAAACGGTTGTAGAGGGAAATGCATCAAATTGTGGACCTTAAATGGGCAATAGGATTGAACTTGTTTGTCCCTAAGTGACCTTGGTGGCCAATGTCAAGGTCATGTTAACTTTCTATAGAAAAAATCAAATTATTCGAGGGTTAACTGTAACTTAACTCATGTGCTCTGATGCTCTAAGACAGGATGCTTGCCTTGCAGGAAACCGACTGTCTAGTTTTGTGTACTGTTGAACCTTTATTTTAAGATCACCTGCAGTATAAGACCACCTTTTCGTCTTAAAATAGAGTGACCACTGTACATCTATCACAGTTGGGCATGTTTGGGAGTGAAAACGAAGGGAGGGGGGGATATTTGGTAGGGGATTCGTTTTCAATGGTGGTCTATCTGAACCCCTCGAACCCCTTGGTTCTGGGCATGAGCTCGCCCTTTGGTAATAGAAATTCTTTACATAGATCTGGGTAAACCATCATTAAGGGACATAAATGTAAAATAGGTGTCACCTATTGCTCTGTGTTCACCTTGGCTGCTACAGATAGTTTCTGTAATATGCCTCGATCCAGAGGTTAATTATCTTTGGCCCATTTCATTTTATATACTGATTTGGGAGGAAATCAGTGCATATAAGTACATCAAGTGGTCACTGGCAGTGGACTGGTGTTCTTCTATTGGGGTATTGCTAACAATTGGCAAAGAAGCATTCATAAGACATTTTGGAATGATTGTAAATTAGTGCCCGATCTCAGCTAGATTCTTATCATATATTGCTAATGGGGACTTGCATTTTAGAGTTCACTGCGCATTGAGCTTTAAGCATGGTTACATGTGTATGCAACCTAGTGTCATTGTTCTTTCAGCATCTCTTTCCTATGGCAGAACCCAGAAAAGAATAATAGGAGAGTTAGTATCCTACTACATTTTTGGCCCAAAATCTTCCACGGAAGAAGAAAACCTTTCCCGTGATGAAAGATTGGTGGAATCTGTTGATGAGAAAGATGAAGAGCTGCAACCTGGTACACATGGAGGAGCTCAACAGGGGAAGAAGGAGAAACAATATAGCAAAAGACAGAAAAAGGCCACGAAGAAATCCAAGATGAAGCAAAGGCCTAGTCCTTCTCACCGGTACAACTTGCGTTCCAGAACTCCGGGACGAAATGACCACCTCGTGGCTATAAAGGAAGAAGATACCACGGAAATGTCTGCAGACTTCCAGCTGTTTGACTGGTCTGAGTCTAACCAATCCTACCACAAAGGGGAAGAGGAATCTTCTGATGAGAAGGATGTTATCATTGTCAGCACACCATCCAGAAAAACCTTGCAGGAGAACTCGGACATGAACTTGAGTGTGGTCCAACTGTATGAAATTGATCTCCAAAATCAAATTTCATCAGTACAGGCTGCTGAATCATGCAAAGGTGGCACAGGTTTGGTGCAGGGCAACTTGGAATCACTGAGCAGCATGTTAGGCCAGGAGATTGAAAATGAAAATAAAGGTTCCTCAGAGCATGTCTCAATGCGACAAAATGGGCAAAGTGAAGATATTTCTCCTAAATTTCCAAAGGGTGCTTCTTCACATCGAGATACTTTTCAACTTGGAAGGGGGACAGCACTGGACGATCAGCCCCCAGGTGATATTACTGGAGATGATGCTCACACTGAGGAGCCACTGGAGAATGCCTGTGATGAAGGTGAACATCTTACCCCACACCAGAAGGCATCAGAGAATAATCTGACTACATCATCACCTAAAGTTATTGCAGATATTACCCAAGACACCCCCGATAGTGGAAATACTGGCAAATCAGCATCACAGGATGGGAATCTCGAGCAAAAGACCAAGTACCAGACAGGTAATCTGGATATGATCCAGTCGCCAACTCCATGGCCTGTGATCCAAACAGGAATTCCTGCAGGACAAGGGGGGATCACAGAGTACCTTAAAGCAAACGGCGATGGCACTGATACAGAGATAGGACTAGAAGCTGGCACCTTCCAGTCAGTTTGTGCAGAGAATGGAATAGATGACAACAATAACACAATGTGTAGTAGCACAGCGGGTGGCATCAATTCTAATGCACCTTTGCACGGAATGGCTTCTTCAGCTTCTAGGCTGGCTGAAACAGTTGAAACATTTCAGATGCCAGGGAACTCCAACTCAGGATCGGTGGACACAGATGCAACACTTCAGATGCGAGGGAATTCCCCGTCAGGGCCGGTGGACACAGATGGAACACTTCAGGTGGCAGGGAATTCCCCGTCAGGGCTGGTGGACACAGATGGAACACTTCAGGTGCCAGGGAATTCCACTTCAGGGCTGGTGAACACAGATGGAACACATCAGGTGCCAGGGAATTCCCCACCAGGGCCATTGGACACAGATGAAACACATCAGGTGCCAGGGAATTCCACTTTAGGGCCAGTGGACACAGATAGAATGCTTCAGGTGCCAGGGAAGTCCCCGTCAGGGCTGGTGAACACAGATGGAACACATCAGGTGCCTGGGAATTCTCCATCAGGGCCGGTGGACACAGATGGGACACTTCAGGTTCCAGATAATTCTACTTCAGACCGGGCGCACACAGATGGAACATTTCTGATGCCAGGAAAATCCACCACAGGACTGGATTTGCAGCAAGATAAAACATCCCGATTGCTGGGGCAGATGGAAGCAACAGAAACATTTGAAGTGCCCAGTACTGTCTCCACTCCATTATTCATGATAAAAATTATCCAGGGTACTTCAGATGAGACATCTCTTCGAAGAGAAGTGCAGACGGTCCTGAGCAGACGTGGAACTTCCATCGTTACTGTTCCCTGTTTGGAGGTAGCTCTACCTCAGCCAGGGCACCAGATAGTTGTTCATCAAGGTCCTATTCAAAAGAAATCTCCGGTTGAATATCCAACTCATGGCAATCCTGTACAATTAGGCACTTGTCCACATTGTGTTACAAATACTGCCTCCTCCAATTCTGGAACAGCGTTGGGTCTGCATGTTGCAGGTTTGGAAAAGAAAATTGGGAACAGCAAATCATTACTGTGCCATGAAAAATTTCATGCAGATGATGGTGATGATGTTGCGGATGCACTGAATGGCAGGGATGGGAGCAGAGTTTCATCATATGAAAGAGATAGAATGGGCGAAGTGGACCCTTTGAAGCACGTTGCGATCAAGTCAACTCCACCTGCAGGTCCCTATGGTAAATCGCCATTCCTCCAGCGACAACCACCAGACAAAGAAGCTTGCATGCCAGTAGGATCACAACAGCACTATAATCCTTCTGGGGTCACTAAGATTCAGATTCAGAATGGTAAGCTCTTGGTGCAAGAAGATGTGGACACTCCCACAGAATTCGTTGCCAGTGGAAGAACCATCCAAGCTCAGGCAGTGGATAAATCCAATGCCATTGGTGCTGGATCAGATGTTCTTGAGGAAGGAATGAACAGGGGAGAATCATATTTTGACAAGACTCAGTTGCAGTGGCTTCGAATTCCAAAGCTTCCAGAACAACTACAAAGGGATGTTTTTAAGGATACCATAGAGCCTGGTAGAGGTGGTGATGGATCGCCATACTTAAGCAGCTTGAAACACGCACATTTGGTGAGGGAGAGCCAGATCTCACACAGCCCTCCTAGCCCAAACGTGGATCAGTCTGATCACATGAGCAGGGCCACTTCAGGACACCTAGGTACTTTGGTGGAGGGATCAACATTGGAAGAAAGGAAGGTGCTTGGTGTTACCTTAAAGATGCTGCCATTGGAAACTACATGCACAGCAGCCACTTCAGCACGTATGGACATTCCAACAGATGTTTCTCTTGCTGATTCAGGAAATGCAGATCACTCTGCTGTAAACATCCAGGCTGAGACACAGGCACGGTTGGCAGATGGGAATGACCTTCCTAAAGTTTGTGACACTGATGTGGAAGGCCAACTTGAATTTGAAGAAGTTGAAGGAGATCTGCCGCATACTTCCAGTCAAAATGACAGATCTACAGATGTTGGTGCTGTCAAACTCCGGGAACCAGACGGCTGCAGCTTAATTGCTGTAGAGGCTACACAAAAGCAAGTTCCACTCGATACAACTTTCAGGATTCACGAACATGAACAACTTGAAGAAGGCACTCCTGGGGTTCCAGCTGGCATTGGCAACAGTCCAGAAAATAGGACTTGTAACACCAACAAGTACGGGTCTGTTAACAGCAACAATAGTAGAAAGAACCTGAACCCAGTTTTTAATTCCATTGATATGGGTTCTGTTGTTTCATCAATTGTTGGCAGGCCACTTGGATCAGCTGAAGAGGCCTGTTACAATATGAACACCCTGGAACAGTCAGCCAGAAGTGAGCTAACAGATTCATCTGATTATCAAACAGCCACAGATGATGAGATGCTCCTGGGTGGACTAATCAGCCTCCCTAGTACCCAAAGACCCACAGAAACAACGAGGTTCTTTCCGTCCCCAATCGCTGTTCTCAGAAGCCCCCAAACACGAGATACCGAAGTGGATGTGACGATTGATTCTACAAATCAGACAGACAGACCTAGAGCTATCCAGACTGATCAAGACTTGATGATGGTGAGCAACACTATTGATGATCAGGGTGCAGAAGAGGCAATGACTACATCTATGAATGGAGTTGCAGAAGCTTCCGATACTCATTGTGACCATGAGCATTCTCTGGAGACTGTTGGTCATGAAACCGAGATTTGCAGAGATAAGCTTCTGGATCAGAGTAGCAAAGGGTTAGCATCCACAGATGATGGCAGCAGAAAGCAACACCAGACTAGAACAGAGGAAAGGAAACAGGCAGATTGTGAGGAACTACTGATACCAATGGAGCAAGATGATGTCAATGAGGCAGATATTGAGAGATCTGAAGAACCAACACCTGTCAATTTTCCCTTGGGACATCAGGACAGTGAGCTTCAGGAAGAAAGAACTGCTGGTGAGCATCAACAAATGTTGCAAGAATGTTTTAAGGCATGAACATTGTATAAAAATTATATCCAATAACTCAAGTTTAGTATACTGAGTTACTATTAGAGCTTGGCAATTAATTCAGGAGTGCATGTGGGACACTATTTTGAACATGATGGTCTAAATGTTTTACATTGTTGGGTAAGTAATAAAACGATACTATTGCCTCAAAAACAGACTCACAGTCAGGGGGCATATTTAATATTTTCTGGTAGCTCAGTGTGAATAATAATTTTGTCTCTTGTTTATATGCATACTTATCATACTTAATCTCATTTTTATTGGCAACTCCGCATAGTAAAAGTTGTTATGTTTTGGATCATAATTTGTCAACAGAAATGGTTCCTGATTACATGTATACTTGTGTATATGTATGCCAACCAGTGAGGTGGGACTCAATGCATGTGACGTACTGCAGTTAGGTTTATGAGTGAAACTGTTGGAATCATTCAATAATTGCATTTAGGTCTTAGTGGAGTCCTAATTTTGAGACCAACACCCACTTGAGGCCAAAGTTAAATTGTCTTAACTTGGAGATGGTCCTAATTCTGAAAAATTACAGTACTCAGGTGTGTAAATTTTGGTCATCCACCATTGTAAAACTGATATCCATTGTTTCAGTTTTTATATATTCTCAAGAAACATAAATTTTGCAGTCACTCCTCGCCATTCAGGAGCAAAGCAAGCTTCTCCCACCTCGGACCCAAGGAGTGAGAAGGAACAGAGGCCTAATAAAGGTAGCAGCCCTGGCATGAAGTCCAGGAAACGTTCTTGGGGAATGCGTCTCGAGTTGGCTAAACTAATCGGCAGAGAAGTCCTGGAAGAAGAACTAGAAGAAATTGCCAGCTTCCAGGTCATGCTTCCGAAAAAGGTTAGCAATACAGCAAAAACAAAAATTAAAAAATGAGAACTTGTACAAGTATATAAGCAGTTTGCGAACTGGTGTATTTGTTTTGCTCCAGGCTGGAAGAGAATATTTGAACTAATTTGTTTGAATTGATATTAACTGACTGTTAAAGCCAAACTTCAGTGAGCTGTTGCAGCAAAATGATGCATAATTATCCTCGTTTGAAATGCCAGAAGGTGTTTTCTTGAACTGCATGGGCTTCCATTCAATCACTATAGTAGAGATGTAATCGGCAGGCTAATAGTGAATCAGCGGATTTGACAGTTACTTTGCTGATTATGATCGATGCATCTGCAACACGAACACAAAACAAAAACACTAGGCCAAAACAAAGAAAAAAAATAAATAAACAAAATGCACTAATAGCCAGGTGAGGGCAAATTCCATCTAAGTTTTAGCAGGCGACATCAATGCCCACAGCCATTGTGGCAAGTCACCTTGAACAGCTTGATGCTTGCATAATACTGTAAAGTCATTAATGTTCGTGGGGATTAATGTTTGCGTTTTTGAGGCAAAAACATGTTCCTGGGGATTAATATTTGCGGTTAGCTCAGTTCCTGTTAGTTATCTAGGTACATGAATTGTTTGCGGGGTATTAAATTTTGCGATTTAAAGATGGTCGCAAAATTCGCCAAATAAATCCCTCGCAAACATTAATGAATTTACAGTATTGATTGATTTTGATAATGGATAATGAATATAGCAATTTACTGGCCAATAAGTTGCACATAAGGATCTCTGGAAAAGGTCAACATGGCTGCTGCGCTACGCATGGGCATTGGAGCCTAACTGGGAGAGGGGTGGGAGTGGCGGTGCATCGATGAACAAAAATGAGCTTTGACATGTTTGATGCTAATATGATAAATTTGTCTTATACTGTATAAACGATCTGCTGATACATCGATTAATCATTATATCTCTACACCATAGAGGACTTAAGTTGTATGCATACATGTACTCTGAAATGGAAGCGACAGGTGCTTCATAGCAGTGAAACACCATTATACAATTTTGTACATGTTAATTTAGTAGCATGCAGCTTTAACATAATTAAGGATTGAAAGTGTTAAATTAGAGGGGCTTCAAAAAGTATACACACAAATAGACCTGTAGTTAAGTGGAAGCCATTATTAAGGAAATACGATCTGCTCTCCCATATTACCATGAGGAAAATTGACCCGCTGATATTTATTTGCTCAAAGTCCATATATTCCCTAGTGGAAAATTGGACCCAAGTCCATCTAAAATGCAGTAATACATAAATTTCAGTCCGAAAGTTAAAACCACAACTAGAATCCTGGGGTTTGCATACACAAACATTTGTACTTATGTGTTATGATGGTCAATTATGGGGTATACAGTGGTCCCTCTATTTTAAGACCACCCATGGGACCAGGAAAATATGGTCTTATATTGCAGGTGGTGTTAAAATAGAGGTAATTAAACACAGAAAATTGCCCTTTGGGACCAAATCAAGCAGTCTTATAATCAAGGGTAGTCTTAAAATAGAGAGTTGTAAAATAGAGGGACAACTGTACGCGAGGGGGGCCCATAACCCATTGGGGAAAGCCTGGATGATTTTTCCCTGAGGAAAATTTGGACTTAAATGACAGAGTCTGTTTTCAGTGGAATCCGTATTTCATCTCGCACAATTACATCACATAATTGTGTGTAAAGTACACATGTATAGTAATTATGTCTTTGTGTTATGTGTTCAGCGAGCCAGTCTGCCCCGCAGTGTCAAGAAGCAGACTCCATCACCAAGGTCTCCGCCAGCGACGGTGGAGCCTACCTATAGTATACCCAAACTGCCAGTCGAATGTGAAGATCACCAGTATGCCATAGCAGCTACAGCCACAGGTAAGGTAGAATGAAATGGATTGGACAGTAGGCTCCCTGACAGTAGCTTCAAAACGCAAGGAGCCATATACAGTAATAATAAAAGTATTCACTTATGAATATAGGGGGTTTGAGCATGACAAGGGCAAAAAATGCACAAGGATCATGGCAAATCTAAAGAGTTTGAGTGTGAAACTGGATTTTGTGATTGCATGGGAGGTGGAAACAATTTTGGCTTCTTTTCTACCTATTTATCATTTTGGAGACTTTCATTGTATTATAATTTTTGGAATTGTAAGTGTAGTGCGCTTATATGAGATGTTCGTATGCAGAAGTTATGTTTGTGACTCTTGTAGATTCGTTATCCGGTCATGAAAAGAATGGTAAATTGATTGTTGCACACCATATTGGTAATGTAATGGTCCCTCTGATTTAATTAATACCCCCCCCATGTTAAGACTTAAATTTATCTTAAGACCATCCATCGGTGACACGACTCTTATATTTTCAATATAAATATGCTTCCATTTTAAGACCACCTTTAATTTAAGAGCATACTGTCTAGCTGTCTAGCTCTAGGTCCTTTTAAGACCACCCACCATTTAAGACCACACTTTCTAGCTATACAGGATGGTCTTAAAATGCAGGGATGATTGTGATTGTCATGTCAACCACATGTTACAAAGATCATTTGTTGGCCATTTCTGGTTTGAAAATAGTAAACACTTTGTTTGCATTGATAGAGATTTATATTTGTTATTTATTTATTATACAAGTACAGGTTAATACATGTATGCATGTAGATATATATTTTGGCAATCAGTACAATTTGTACATATAATGGCATTCTTATTGCCCACATTAGCCTTGTTTCAGGCTGCAGGAGGCTACTTTCATTTCCAACTGTGTCAAACCAAATTAGTTGTTGAAATGACATTTTCTTTTGTTTAGGTGATCTGTGAAGGTGGTACACATGATGTACTCTGGTTCCTTATTTCCAGATTGCTCAAATCCCAGTCATTCACTCCGAGTGACCCCACCCCAGGTCAAGCCATTTCAGATTGACTGGACTACTACAAGGAAGCGGTTGCAAAAGCTGGAGACAACAGGTTGGCTTTCTATGATCTCAGAAATTGTGGTCGAATGGAAAATGAGCCTATTGTGTTCTGGGATGGATTTTGCTTGCTAATTTAGCAATACTGGAGTCGACAGTTGTGCTTAAAATCATAGCTAAAGGATCAGGAGCTTTGGTGATTAACCTGTTAGTGTTATATTCATTTGTACATTTGTGTAAAATTTCCCTATTCTTTACCATTGGAATGAACCATGCAATAAGAACTTTAAGCATTATTACACTGATTCAATGATTTATTTGTGTATGTATCAGCAGCTGCATCCTGGACTCGCAAGTTCATCCAGGAACTCATTCGATAACCGTTAAATATTTACCAATTGTCACTACACTGATAATGAGCAAAATGTGGTAAAACAGCATGCAAGCCCCACTTTTGAACGGCAGTGTTCCTGAATGTACACCCGTCAGTTTTCCTTTAGATTTCATTGTGAAAAAGAATAGAAGAGGACATTCTATATTTGCCCCCATGTGGCCCCATATACACTGCACTAAATATGCAAGCACCTATTTAAAACTTACAGGTAAAAAATTCATTTCAGTTTAGCCTGTGTAACATTGTGAAGATAATATGGTAAAGGTCAGTCTTGAAGCTTAGTATATATAAAGTCGAGTTACCAGATTCCAGTAATATTTTTCACTTGAAAAAAAAAATAAAAGATTGCCCATATATAGTAATTTGGCATATACTGCCATGAAAGGCCACCACCATGCACCAGTCTGCTGACCATTACCACTTGTTCCTAACTGACATATATACCTGCTAGTTGAGGGGTACATGCACTGTTGGGGGGGGGGGGGGCGTACTGCAGAAACATATGAGGACTAGAATGTAGGGATACAGATCTCAATGAGGTTGGAAAGAATGGACAAGGGGGATGGATATCTGTCTCCTTTAGAAAGGTTATCCCATTGCTGGGCAAAATTCCAGGAGCAGTGGCCTTCAACCACAGGGGGCCTATTAACACCTGGCCACAAATTGACCATTAGGAATAAGCAACATGAGGTTTTTGGCTCCCTGGCAAGAAGGATTTGCTCAGTCTGCCAAATGAAGTCAAAGTCAAAGTCAAAGTCAAAAGCAGCTTTATTCACTCTGTATTTCCAAATTGGACATATAGGATGTACATGAATAGAGCGTCTACATACTAAACATCTAATGATGAGGAAATGATCTGTAATTTGCTGGCTAATTACAGTGGTCCTGACTCTTAAAGGTCACTATCTAGTGAGAACACCCTCTGCTATCAAGGACACACACCAATTCTTGACAGCAAAGACCATGAAGCATATGATCCTCCCTCTCACCAAAGAACACCTGTCTAATAAGGACAAAACTGTTCGGCACAAGTGGTGTCCCAATTGGAAGGGGACTATATATTGAAAAAGAAAAAAAAAAACATGGTATATTAAGCACCTGGCATTACTGGTGATTAGGAACCCAAAATGCAGTGTTATTGTTGACGGGTATTTTACTTTACTATAAAATACAGTTGGCTCCCTGACTACAAGACCACTTTGATGTTATTAAAAAGCTTTTTTCGTTCGATTCGTTTTTAGAGAAAGGTCTGATAGACAGAACACCTGACACCAGCACCTCTGAGACGGGCAGCAGGAATGTCACTGAGAGTGCCAGTAAGGACATCGTTGGGGACATTTCCAGCAAAGATGGTAATTATAAAGACTGAAACTTCAGAAATTAATTGAACACAACGTGTGTACACATAGTCTAAAGTTCGTGCTGTCTTGAGTGACTACAATGAAACCTGTCTTGAGAGACCACTGCCATGAAAGACCACCTGTCTTAAAAGACCATGCAGTTATTCCTGCCAGAATGTCCTGTATTTTAATGTAATTGAATCTCTCACCAAAGACTGCTTGTCTTGAGAGACCACATTTGTATGGTTCATGGGGTGGTCTTTAAAGACGGGTTCCACTGTATTATAGTGCCAGGTAAGACTGACTTCTAAGTGAGGGGCAACTAGCCGTATGGGTGCATTGCATGAACAATGAACATTATTTAAATTATTATCACACAAATATTATTATTATTATTATTATTATTATTATTATTATTATTATTATTATTATTGCAGTTCCCCCAAACAAGTTCAGAAGGGATATGTGTTCGACTCCCATGTCCACTCCCAAGTCAGGGAAGAGCAGAGGTCATCAACTACTTTCTTCAGGAAAATCATCAAGTATGCAAGATAGAAGGATTGTGAAAGGAAGTGATGAACAAGGGAAAACTGGGTCCACCATGCCATCTGGTAACGGACAGTAAAGGCAAAACACAGAGCAGGCACATTTTAGGCTCAACATTATAGAGATTGTATACAGAGTTACTGGAAAAAAACTTATGCTACTAGTGTCAGGCTTCACGTGATTAATGCTAGTGGGCCCAACAAATAGGTGGCACATATAATCCTACAATGAAAATTAATACAAGAAAAAGTAGAAGCAAGGTTCTTTTAAACCGTAATCTTATAATTTTAACCTGTAGATTTTAATTCCAGCGCGTTCTGAGCAAACATCTGTTAAAATTGGCTTGTAACTTGCAGCCAGTTATCCAACAAAGAGTAACCAATTTGTGCAATTGTTCTGTCATGTTGTTGGTTTAGTTGCAATGTGATTGAGTGAGTATATATTATTCAGTATTTTATGTGCTAATGGGGGGTGGGGGTGGTAGAGGTGTAAATTTTATTGTGTTCTCAGTTATAAACCATGCAAACGTTTGATGTCGTTGAAAAAAAAAGTGAAATTTTAATCACTATGTCTTGGCAACTGCAGACAGATCAAACTCGCTGGCTAAGGGGAGTTCGAGCTTACCATCTGAAGGGGAGGTACCAGTGAGGAAGAAGGTGAGCTCACCAGGTAAGGAGAGAGAGACGGGAGGAGACAAAGAGGGACAGAATACATCAGACAACAACGCAAGGCCATTGGTTCAAGAGAAACTGGGCCCACAAGGAGATGAGTCAAGTTTGAGCTCACCAGGACAAGAGAAATCAAGCTCACCAGGAAAGAAGAGTTTGACCACGCCGCCACGTGCACCAGAGAAGGAGAGTTTGAGCTCAGCGGCGGAAGGGGAACAGATGACACATGCTAGTAACGAACAGGTACTTAAGTGAATCGATGTATTCTTTGAAACATTTTTGGGCAAAAAACTTTGATGAATTCACATTACAGTGGAAACCTGCAGTTTGGAGGACTCCCATGATAGACCAGATACGCCCTCCATTCTGGGATGGTCCTGCCTTGCGAAACAAAGTAAATTGTACCAATTTCTAATTGATATGTGACACTTGGTGGTGGAGTATTTAAAGTGGCCTTAATTTTGGGTGGGGTGGGGTGGGGGGAGGAAGGGGGTGTCTGATTTGTGGGGTCACCCCGGTGGTCTTATTACGTAGGGTGCCGTAGCATTAGCCTTGTGCAATTTTCAAATGCAAGTCTTTCTGGACACATGTTGTGTAGGTTTTGTGCATAGTTGTTATTCTTAATATTAAAGTTGAGAACTGTATTTAAATAAACATGATGAATGGATATCTCTGCTGCACTTTACTGCTTAGAATTACAACTAAAACCTATACATTACACAATGCCAATGTTACTGTTAGAAAGCGCTACTGATAATACTTGATCTAAATATTGTTTGTTCTTTTTGTTATTTTTGAAGCATAATAAAATGAGTGGTATGTTAAGTTCTGGAATGGAAATTTAAGTTGCCTCTCTGGAATATTCAAAATGGCAGCAATTTAGTCGTAGGTTTCTGGATTTTATATATACAGCTAATGTGGACTATGTGGTGAAAGGGCTTGGTTGATTATTCAAGTATTGAGTATATAGCAACTACATGTATAATGACCTTTGGTTTCTGGCCGGTGTTATTTCACCCATCCATGATTTGAAATAAAGGCATGTCTACAATTAAGAATATTCCTGCATGGCCAGTGTTTGTAGAAATGATGCACACATGCAGTATTGTGTCGAAAGATTGCCTTATTGGCCATAACTATATGGTCTCTCAATCAGACAGATGGTCTCTGCTGACAGCTTTAAAATATATTAAAATGTTGTGGTCCTGCCATAAATATATGGCATTTCAAACTAAATGGTCACTCGTTACCATGTAGTCTCTCAAGACATGCTTTACTGTATTTGAGCTGTAACCTATATTTGAAGGCCAATTCAATTCAAATGTTTTCCATAATCTGTTTCAGGGAAAGAAAGAAGGTCGTCTGGTCTGGGCACGTATTGGCCGTCAGCGCTGGTGGCCAGCCATTACATTTGAAGGGTCCAGGCATCAGCGGCATGCAGCCAAGCTTGGCTACACCTGGGTATTCTGGTTTGGGGACCACAAAGTATCGGAGGCAGGTGTTTTCAATATATATATATGGGTGATCTAGCTGTCACAGCATTGCAGGTTGGACAAAATTAGTGTGATCTGGGATGCATTTCAATAAAATATCGTTACTATGAGCCAAATGTCTCACTACTTTAAAGAGCTCATAAAAATTAAGGAGGTCATCTCTCTCGTATTTCAGTAAAATGCTCACTAAATTTCTGGCAGCCTTCGGGTAGTTAATAGCAACAGAGAGTGTTATTTTAGCAATGCCTAAAATTTGATATCAAATTCAAGAGAAGAAGTCGAAAACCTTTAACCTCCCCCGCTACGACAAAACAACGTTAGTGCTGTAATCACAATTGATAGAAAGTTTAATCTTATTTTTCAGTAAGAATATCAATATTAGGAAATATTTCGGCAATAAATGATAGATAGTTATTTAGTGCTTTTAAGTGATTCATTTTTCATAGGCCAATGCTGGTTTTCGTAACGTAGCAAACGGGTTGAGACTGTATAATATCGTCGCTCAGCTTGTGTTTAACTTAATGGAAATAAGCTCGATGCACATATTTTGAACAAACTCCCCACCAGCAATGGATCATAATAAGCTGATATATTCTATAAAGTCGAATCATCGCAACTACCACCACTAAAGTGCCATGTTGCATTCTTTATTTAGTAGGAAAAAGAAGTTACGAGTACCTACAAAATTGTGAGCAAAATTAACAAGAAAAAAATAGTGTTTATTTTATTGAAACGATTCACTAGATGATTGTAAAGGTATGAGTGTTTTCTGATTTAACAACGCGAATCGCTCGTTAGATCTTTATTGAAATGCAACCCTGCTCTTTCAGCATTGCATTTAAGGGTGGGCATACAGGATATGCCAGTACAAGGGTCTCTTAAAATTAAAGACCATGGAGCTATAAAAATGTGATCTTATATTTGCAGTTGGTTTTAAACGTTTAATAGATACAAGGAGTCACACTTTAAACCAATTTATGTGATCAGTTTATGCAGTCGTGGTAGTCTTAAAATGAAGGGTTGTGATTTATTAAGTGAAACCACTGTATTGTGTTTTGTTCCGACACTTGTATTTGGACCTGAAACAAATTATAGCTAAGGGCGAAAACTGTATAATTTAATGCATGTAATGGTGTTCTGACAATTTTGAAACCTACATAAGTGTTGCAAAATTTAGAAGTTAATTCTGATGCGGTGCTGCTCTTTGTGCACTTTGGACCAGGACTGGTGTTCTCAAATTGCAAACATCTACTGTAACTTATGCTACCAATCCGAGAAATATGTTTAGCTAGGAAGTAAATTTGAAACTTATAGGCTTGGTATTTTTGAGAATGCCTGGACTTGATCTGCCTTGATGTCCTCTTGCTGCCCCAACATTGCAGTCTGAATCTTTCCATGTTTTTTTCCATGCCACATTCAGTCTTTCTGTTTCCAGGTCCCTCATGAGAAAACTGAACCCTTTGTGGCCAACTTCAAAAGGAACGAGTCGCCAAAAGGAATAACATTCCGAGATGCAATGGAAGAAAGTGTGCACGTAAGTTATTTTGAAAGCTTCGCGTAAGGGAATAGCCTGTGTAAAATAATATGAGTGTTTGGAGTCATAACGGTACTTGCATACAGGTGAGTAAATTGTGTTAATGTTGGTGTATGACCTATGAACTATGTAGCACATGGAAATCATTCCATTATAACATCTCTTGTTTTGACGCAGCCACTATACTACGGGCTGAACTTCTTATCAGCTTCACTCACCTCAAGAAGACACCTTTTAACCACTTGGCTAATAGGTTTAGCATGCCCGGAGTCCTATACTTATATTTATATATACTTATATTATATTTATATATAAGAGATACTTGCTTTTGAAATCCAGTTCTGAAAACAAAATGTGAAAGAAAAATATTAATAATGTCGTGCAATCTTTTACTGATGCACTTATAGATTTTACTTGGAACCATTTCGTTGTGAGTAAAAAATTGCCATTTATGTAGTCATGACCATCATAATTTGCAATAAGATTGATGTCGTCATCTTAATTAATTATTATATAATATTGTGTGTAAATCTTCTCTTGCTCAGGAGTGCGCTCGAAGGTTGAATTACACTGAGGAAGACGACCTGATGCCATGGGTACGACAGGGATGTCCAGCAGGACAGGGTGCCGCCAAGGATGATACCCCAGTGGATGGAGGTTAGAGGGTCACAGTAAAAAACTAAGCGAACCCCCCCCCCCCCCCAAAAAAAAAAATAATATGTGGAGAAACTTGTATATAAAGACCACTCTAGGGACCAACAAAATGTGGTCTGTGTACACAGGTGATCTTTATGCAGGTTCGATAACATGGAAAGTATACCTTTGCGGACCTGTCAAATGTGGTCTTTATAAGCAGGTGGTCTTTATATAGAGGTTGTCTTTAGAGCAGGTTTGACTGTATGTAAATGAATTTGAAACAAGATTTTGGCAGAGCAGAAATTGTAACAAAACATATGGTAACTAGTAGCCATCAAAACTTGCTGAGAGTGGTTTTTTTTTTACCCATTTGCCAGTGCATGGGTATTAAAAGTATGAACTAAATATTTTACAGGAATGATTCTATACCCAGCTTGTCTCTTGCATTCGAAATAGTAAGTTGCACAGCAAAAAATAATAACAGAAAAATATACAATAATACTTCTATATAGATGGAAGTTCACGTTGACACCAGTGAACATTAGGTGAAATTTTGAGCTTTCAACCCGACTTCATGGGTCTTCTTCAGAAAACTGAGGTTTCCGCATCGCCACGTGACTCCCGGTTATCATACGGGTCACTAGGGTCACGTGATGACAACAGCTGTCTGTAGATCAGTGGGAGGGTGTGACGACCTCGATCACGATTCAGCGACGGGCGTTCTTTGGCAATGTAGACTGACTCAGCCACACCTCAACGGAACCAATCCTTCTCTCGGTGTTTCACCACTACATCCTCCTTGGTGAAGCTGTGGTTGTGTTCCACTAGGTGGTCACATACTGGGGAACCAGGGCGCCGGTGCTCCTTCTTCCGCTTGGCTAGTGGCTTCTCGGTCTCACCTACATAGGCGGCTGGGCAGTTGGCGCAAGTGAT
>JAAUYG010280418.1_pt1 | contig 16574 bp, 12 predicted proteins | sample 7278091 | NCBI WGS metagenome assembly JAAUYG01 (sample SAMN14350201, study PRJNA611818) | marine sediment metagenome | isolation source: surface marine sediment (0.6m) | place: French Polynesia: Moorea | collected 2018-08 | reverse complement strand
TAGTAGTAGTTGTAATAGTAGTAGTAGTAGTAGTAGTAGTAGTAGTAGTAGTAGTAGTAGTAGTAGTAGTAGCAGTAGTAATAGTAGTGGTGGTGGTGGTGAAGACTGTGGTAGTGAGTAGAAGTAGTAGTAGTAGTAGTAGTAGTAGTAGTAGTAGTAGTAGTAGTAGTAGTAATGGTAGTGGTAGTAGTAGTCTTTATTTCAGACCCTCAGTCCATAATAAAGACCCTCAGTCCATATAAAGCATAAAGTAAACAAAAAAGAACGTTAGACCACACATCCCAGAGCTCTGAGTGAACATGACTGATGACAAAGCAACATCCCTTATCGTTGCCTTATTGGTACACCCTAAAGCCATTTCATAAAATAAGACGTGTTTTCTTCGAAACTCTTCAAATGATACAACTGATTCAAATGATTCAACTCCTGTCTTGACAAACATTACAGAGACTGTATTTATCCCTAAAATTATTACACAGAATGCCCTGTTTTAATGGAGTAATCTAACCCAGTGGCAGGGTACAGCAAGTTGAAGTCTGTAATCGCCCTGCAGATCTGTTAAGGTGTCGGCTGTGTCAGTGTGGGTAGCTGTGATTGGCGGTATTCCTCATGCTGGTCATCTGCTGCAGACAGCCCACGGTAAGCCTGAGGTTGGGGGTGGAGGGTGGTGATGGTGGTGGGGGGAACCTTCCTTCTCCCCGGCTTCCCTCCACTCCGAGTGATAAACGCCCAGGGTTCTTGCCCTTCCATAAAGTCAAAAAATGTGGCTTTCCTTAATACCTTCTGAAACAAATCCCCTGGTCCCTTACCTCGGCTCGAAGTAAGCATTCAAAATGTATGCCATGATGCTATGAGACCCATAGCAAGACGCAGTGGGCCAAGGCAGAAGGAATGGCAGGTGTGGGTAGCACACTGGCGCTCTGATTAAACCATCTCCCTGCGGTAGAGCCACGTGAAAGGATACACAATGGCCGGTCAGAGAGCCTTGCTCTCCAAACACTGGCTGGTCTCCATGCCCATACTGGGACTCTGGACATCCATGTTGCAGCAATGAAAGTCAAACCCCCATAAAAACCTCGAAGCCAAGAAGAAAATTGAACCTTAAGGTTGACCAAGAAACGGAGTAGTTACGCAACCAGATTGCCAATACACACAGCAACAATCACACGTACATGTAGTCAGAATTTACTGCACCAAGTAGAAATACTTTGACTGAGTGAAAAAAGTGGGGATTAGAGATCAGGTAACTTGTTCTTTTGTCCCAGAGTGTGGTACTTAAAGTGAAATGAGAAATAAAAACGAACGATTTTATAATGTTTTGGTTTTGTGTAGACAATGCAATGATACGCAATGGAACACTCTAAGCATTCAGCAAACGTGCGCAACGTAACAAGGACGTCTTATTGTAATCGACGCAACGCAACAAAAAATCGGTAATTAACAGCAACACGTCAAGCAAGTCATTCTGTTTCATTGTCTCAGGTCACGCCTTCTGTTACCTTTATGGCACCCATTCTAATTCCAGCACACACTGCCATCCCAAGATGCAAGGACCCCGTTCGCCCAAGCTCGTGGTGTTTCTTTTTTGATGTATGAATATTTCCGTGGTAGCGTATTTTTGTCTATCCCACTTTGTGTTCCCATTACAAGGCCGAAGCTCGGGGGAATAATCTGTGTTGGTTAGAGAGAGAATTGGTGCACCTGCCCTTGCCCCGCTGGGAGCCGGCAGCAGCCTTTCTGGGGGACTTTCTGTTTACCGAGAATGCAGCCCCGTTGACGCCATTTCTGGACATTGGTGTCAGCCGGTTTACAGGATACTGCGTGACGCCGGAGGCCTGATCAAGGAGTAAACGGGAATGGAGCCTGGCGGGAGGGAGGGAGCGAGGGAGGCTGGGGGTTCGTCTCGGACCTTATTTGTAGACAGCTGAGCCTCCGTTTATTGCTGCTGTAGATACATGTTGGCAAAACGATTCCATGGAATAACAGCCAGCGGCAAAGGGGTTTTGGTAGAAAATATAATATGTACCTAAAATGATCTTTGTTGAGGACAATGCAGCATTTCTCCTGCCATCATGCCAGTTCCATTATAGGTTATATCTAAAAATGGGGATGGTAGTGTCAATTTAATCCAGACTCATTCGAGGCTTGTGTGCTGATTAGATTACTCGGTGACAGACCACGACAGTAACAGTCTAAACCAAAGTCGACCCGTTGGTTCTCTGACAACAAATGAAAGATTTGGTGTGCACTCCCGGATCTTTCCCTATACTTTCAGAACCAGGGAACCTAGAGCATTAATAATGGCGCTGCCATGATCCCGGATCCCGGCTGTGTATACGCATCATACACGTTGAGCGGTGGGACGGACGTGTTTTGCTTTGTCCTCTCCGTCTACAGTACAAGACATGGCACCTTTGTCCAAATAAAACCGTTAATAAACCAAGCCCTGCAGAAGAACCTCATTCACTCCAACCACTCGGCGAGCGCGGGAACCTTTAAGCTCCATTTCCTTCGATTTAGAGGCGAAGTCTTTGGGCCACCGCCCATTTCATTTCCTAGGCGCTGCTGCTGAATAGGCCGGCAAATTCAATTCCGTAGTCGCAGGTCCCTGGGGACCCAGGAAGAGGGGCACTGCCGCCAGGACACTGGACCATCACCCCCACGGGCATGTACGTGTGCTCAAAGATGGGACAGCTTTTGTTTTTTAAGATTCCCATCTCCATCTTATCACATTTCGTCCGTCCCTGTGTGTTTGTCCCTTTGACCACAGACATACCGACGACAGGTCCTTGCGGCTGGTGAGACATTTGGTGACTTCTTTGGTCACACAACAAACATGAAATTCAATTATTTCTCATGGCAATGCTTCTGTGTTTAGAAAGCATGAGACACGTTTGATGCCATAAGTAGTGCTCACAAAGCAGAAGGGAACATCAGGCATAGCAGGATAAATGTAGGTTGCTTTAGAAAGGAACCCCCACCCACACGCACTCCGTACACCTCTAAAATCATCAATTTTGAGGACGCTTTAGCACCAACGACTTTATATCATTTCACGTATTCCGACAGGCGATTTGATTTACTTCTGACACTCTTTGAAAGACTTGCAAGGATTTTTTGCTCACAAACCGGCATCGCGAGTGTCTCCCTCCTGTTATCCTCCTGCAGGTCTACCCAACATCCGCGACTTGCGGATGGCAGGGCCTATAAATTCTCTGCTATCTAGCATGGCAGCTGGGTACAGACACACATTCCTACAATCTGATCTCTCTTTTCCCTCCAAGACGCGCGGGAGATCTGCCGCCTTTACCACCGATTCCAATTCGGCCCAGTCGTGACCCAGAGAATAGGGTTCGGGTGCTGGTTGGGCCCGCGATAAGCGGCAGTCACTTGCCTTGGCATCCGGTGGACCGACAGGACGCGCTGGAAGCGGGAACCTTGACATTTTGTTCGCTGTGCTCTAGCCGCGCTTCCGACGGATGCCAGTCCGTGCTCGAGCCCTGCTTCATACGGGGATTAGGTCTCGTTATGAACGCCGTTTTAGCTGCTCTCTGCCTGCTGCCGTCAGTGCTTGGACACATCTACCGCTCTCTGGCTGTTTCCCCAAAGCAACAACAAACGCCCAGAAAAAGCGGTCACTGACCGACTGACAGGGTTCGGAACTGCTGGCCACTCGACTCATAGTCACCTACGTGCACGTCTGTGCAGGCATGCGCTAATTGCTATGGATCGTGTCCCCATTCTGTGTGAATGAAGCAGGGAATGTCACGATGGCATCTGCCTGTTGATAATTACCCACACAAACAGAACGTATGGATTTCGTTTTAGCATATCTTTAAAAAAATGTATCCCACCTTCAAACTGAAATGCCACTTTTCAAATAATTTTGTGCATATGTGTGAATAGCGTGTCGGAGATATTGGTCCGATTATTCATATCTGGTTTAGACACGAGTTTAAGCGGCTAAACCTCTTCTGATCAAACCTTTGACCTAAGTTTGGCTTAAGATATGGTTTAAACTGGGATCTGCGTGTCTTCATGCATGACACTGGATGTCACTTCAATCGACTTGTCCGAACCACCAAACGAATATTAGCACTTTATTTCTTGAGAAGAATGTGACAAAATAAAAAGTTGCAAGATATTTCTTAAAATTTTCACTTGGAAAATCTTGACAAATCAAAGCTGATCAGAATAAATGCGCACAGTGACATTTGGATATAAAAATTCCATAAGATGGGTGCAAGAGTTTCAAAATCATTCTGTAACTCAGACACTTCTGATCGTAGTTGATCGTAACATGAAGACAATGCTGTGGATACCTACTAAACTCAAACCTGCATGTTGAGTGGGATTTGAGTCAAGCTGAGTGTCAAAGCCTCTGGATCTCTTGGTGGGGCAACTACTATCGAAATATTAAGGAGCTATGTCGTCTCGTCATTTATTTTTGGTGGAGTTGCTATTTGAAACATCACGAGTAAAACTATCCCCCAACCTTGGTTTAGCAATAAACCCTGATTAAAACCCGGCTCAGAAAGAAGTCTAGCCATGAAAAATCCACTCAAAGTACGACATCACTCGCTTTAGACCTGGTTTAAACTAAAACTGGAGAGGAGAAACCTAAATATACTTAGTTTTAGTTTCAATCAGGTATTACCTTGATTTTAAACCAGGTTTAACGTAAAACCAGGTCTAAAGCACACATAAATATGGCCCGATATGTTTAGAATGCAATGCGTACGTCATCTCAAACCGCGTTGTACCCGTCTGGCTGTATGTATAGATGCCCAATTCCTGATAGCTAACACACTGCTATAGTCTATTGCCCTAGAGTCGCACCTTGTGAAATGAACACTACCCCCAAGAACCCCTTCCACTACCTTATTTATTACCACCCAACTCTTGACATGGCAGGTAAATCTCTAATGTTCACAGAAGGCTGTCTTTGACCTTTGACAACCAGCCATAGGAGTCGGAGTTTGGGGTCCAGTCATGAATTATTTACAGATATCTCGCAGGAATACGAAAGAACATTCGACGAACATACACATATGTTCTCAAATGTATTTTCGTCCTTTTCCGCGAAATGACCCAACCTTTATCCCGAAGGCGATTTTTTTTTAAATCGAGTGCTTTCTTCCTAGGGTCAATGGGAAGGTCCCCACCAACACAAAACGTCCACGGACCTTGACGCTCTGTTTGATGGCAGGGGTAGGTATGGTAAATGACACATTTTATAGAAATGCTCTCTCACGTCAATTTCAAACAAATGCACGGAGTGACCCCCAAACTGACATTGGCCAGTATAATATCAAAATTATATCATATATGCATTACAAGTGTCACAGAGTACCAAATTTTATTCCGCTCTGTGCTGCGACCAGATGTTTTCCAGTTGCAGAACATTTTGAGACCAGTTCAAAACGACCCCAAAGTGACATTGAACACTACAAGGTCACATGTACCCACATATGTGTACTAGTGTTTTGAGTTCAAATTCCATTTCGTTCCACCCCATGGGCAGCCCTTTTTGACGAGCAGTCCATTTTGACACCAATCCGCCAAATGACCATGGACACTACAAGGTCAAAGGTCCTTTTCCGTGAAATGACCCAACCTTTCGTCCTTTTCCGCGGAATGACCCAGCCTGTACCCCAAGGCGATTTTTTATTTTAAATCGAGTCATTTCTTCCTAGGTCAGTGGGAAGGTCCCCACCAACACAAGAGGTCCATGGACCTTGATGCTCTGTTTGATGGCAGCGGTAGGTATAGTAAATGACACATTTTATAGAAATGCTCTCTCACATCAATTTCAAACAAATGCACTGAGTGACCCCAAAATGACATTGGCCAGCTATAATATCAGAGTTATCTCATATATGCATTACTAGTGTCACAAAGTACCACTTTTTTTCCTCTTTGTGCTGCGACCAGATGTTTTCCAGTTGCAGAACATTTTGAGGCCAGTTCAAAACGACCCCAAAGTGACATTGAACACTATAGGGTCACATGTACCCACATATGTGTACTACTGTTTCGAGTTCAAATTCCATTTCGTTCCACCCTATGGGCAGCCCTTTTTGATGGGGCAGTCCATTTTGAGACCAATCAATAAAATGACCATGGACACTACAAGGTCAAAGGTGCCCGATATATGTGTCCATATGTCCTCGAATCCCAAATTTCACTCAGGTTCCTATACCAACAACAGTTTTGAAGTTGTCAGTCATTTTGTGAAAAGTGCACACAATGACCATAAAATGACACCACGAGGTCCAGGTCAAAAATACCAATATATGAGCTACTAGTGCCCACGAATACCAGATTTCAAACCGTTTCTAGGAAAAAGCGTATTCAAGGTACAGGCCTTTTGCGAACAGCGCACCAAATGACCCCAGATGACCTCATATATGTCTTACCAATACCCTCTGAGTCCAAAATGCACATTATCTCACTCTACAGGCAGCCGTTTTTAAGTTACATTTTGAGAACGATCGTTTGAAGATCGTATTTTTGACAAAAAGGTGCACCGAATGGCATCGAAGTGACCTTGAAGTACGGAGGTTAAAAGTAACCAATGTACATGTATAACTTACAATAGAGGCCCAACTTTTTGTCCGATTTGCTCTACGATTAGCCGTGCCCAAGATATTTGAATTTTTTTCATTTCAATTGACCGAAATGTTAAATTTCAATGTATTTTTTTTTTTATTAAAATTTAAAATTCCAAAATTCTAAGATTTGACATTTGAGTGGACTGGTTGAAAAAGAATCATAACTGTAGAAGTAGCATTTCGAAAATCGTATTTTCAGGAAATTGCAAACGCACCGATGACCCTAAAATGATGAACGCTACAAGGTCAAAGGTACCCCATATATGTTCCACTAGCACCCTGAAGTCCGAAAATGGCATTCATTTGCGTTCTACGATGGCTGTTTTTCCAGATAATTTAAGTGTTAGGTTTCCCTATACGGTACACCTGTGAGCTTATAATTTTGGACAAAAAATCTTATGGGAGCTCAAAAATCTGAAACTCAAAATTTAAAAAATACCGACCTAATTTTATGGAGACCACCACCAGCAGCCTGCAAAAAGTTAAACGTTTGTCTATAGAACTTCAAAACTGTGGTAGTAGAAGTTGGAAAACTGTGAATATTCAAAATTTTACAAGTGCACCAAATGATCACAACATGGCCTGAAACAGTTCACCCATATACCGGTATGTATGGTATCCTAGATCCTTAAATTTCAGCCCGTTTCTCTCTATTGTGAGCCTTTTCCCAGGTAACTAGATTTCAGATAATTTGCTTTTTTGCCATTGGTTACAAAGTAAAATATAAACTTTCAATCAATAACTTGGCCCAAATCAAAATTTCTGACCAACTTTTTTGGGGACCAGGATTTGGAACCCCTACAAAAAATTGGCTGCCAAAACTTAATAAATGGACAATGAGTAGCATTTGCAAATTCTAGCTTAGAATAATTTCATAGGGCAAGAAAAGTAACAATAAGAATAAAAACAAGAATAAGAATAATTCCATAGGGTAAGAAAGATCAACAAAAATTTGATAATGAAAATTTTAGCAATCCACAACGAACTTTTATGAGGGTAAAAGTTTAGTCGCAAAAACTTAAGAACTGTAGAAGTAGCATTTTGAAATTTATGCTCCCATAGGCTCCTATGTTAACAAAAAATCGTTAAAATTCAAACATGCAAAAATTTGAAAAACAACAAAGTGCTCTAAAGATACAATCGATGGCTACCTTTCCACAAAATTTGGCGTTAATTCGCCTGACGATTTCCGTTTAAAAGGCGTTGACGGACTACAGACTCCAGCGCCAGGACAATAGCTCTGCTGACATAGTCAAGCAGAGCTAAAACTGAAGTTAATTGCTTACACACTTTTGGAGACATTTTGTTTACAGTCAAACACGCAGACATAATAGCAAAGTAAGTAAACCCGCCCACCCTGTTTAATTAGACATTGTTGACTGGAGCTAGGCATCATGGAAACGTCTGTTTGGCAAACACCCTAATGTTACTGACAATAAGGCGCATTAGGATGCTTCTTATTTCGAAAGCTATATACATGTAGATAATATATTTATTATTTTAGCAATTCATTTGGTATGATCTTCGGAAGCCTGGTAGAATAACCAGGTACATAAAGCAAGAGGTTCTCCTGCAGCGGTTCGTCTTCATGTATATATACTGGCTCCGATTACAAAGATCTATTTCTGCCTTTTATCTCTTAGGGTTACAGAAGAGCCAAAGAGCTTTATTATCGTCTTTATAAGCATTCTCTCGAGTCTATAATAAGGCAGCTTGTATTAACTGGCTCGTAGCGAACAGTGAAAGGGTCACTCGGTCTGGCTTGAGGTGTTATTGTATGCATGGGGCCTTGGGGCGAGGTGGCCACCAGCCTTGACCGGAATACACAATGTTCACTGGACTCTCCGCCTAGTGCCAGTCATAGACTGGGAATTGCCGGGAACAAGGGAATACAGATACAGACAATGGGCAGACGGTCTGGACATAAACTCGAGATCATCTTCGACTACAGTTAAAGTGGCTTAGCTGCTGGACTAAAGACAATAAATTGAAGTAACTGTGCAACATGAACCTACTGCAACGGGGGTTCCTACAACAGATGGGACCATGGCGACCACCTAGAACCGTCAGGCGAGGTTGTGGTACAGGAGCATGAGCTAGGGTTGAGCGTGCTGTGTTTGACTGGTGGTAATGTCTCCAACTACATGCAGCACTGAGAATGACTGCAGAAAGCAGCTCAGTTCAGCACCTCTTTTCAACCATTGTGTTCTACTAACATCTCATCGATGCAGCTATTTTCTTCCATCCCCACCCCGTTGTCATCATCATCATCATCATCATCATCATCATCATCATCATCATCATCATCATCGTCGTCGTCATTGACCTGAAGCTTCATTCGCCAATATTTACTGCACCAAAGAGAATGCAATTGAATGCTTACTGACGCAATGTGTTAATATTACTGAATCTTACACTCTAACCGAACGTACACTTGACCGAATACAGCATTATATTTTAATTTATTGAATGAAACTTAACTCTTAGGAATAAAAAATACTAGTATGATTGGTTTACTGCATACACTCTGTGATGTAATAATGACTTCCAGTAGGTGGGATTTTCACTCGGACGCACGGTAACGGGATAAAGTATGAATTATAATTTATATCTGCCCACATGTTGACATACTCTAAGATCTATGGACCCATTCGCTATTGTCAGTAGCTACCTGATAGTACTAGCATAATAGAACAATTACATTTATAGCAGAAGTTGCTTTACGTGCTTCCCGTACTTGGTTAGACGGGCAGTGAGCCTCTTTGATTGGTAGTGGTTACTCCAAGAGATCTAGGGCGTTGTCGTTATGAGCGAAGGTGGGAGACCGGTAGATGCATGAAACCTAGCTCAGTTGGTCTACTAAATCACCTGAGGACGGAAGCCGGTTTTCCTCGGCAAGCCATGCCAGACATTAACACTGACTAGCGGCCTTTGACATGTGCCGCTGTAGCACTCCCTTCCCGGCAGCCCTCTGACATTTCCTGTGGCGTGGCACGCCGCCTGACCTCCCTCCTTTCAAGCTCCTGTCTATATGTTCCCTTTGCACGGTAGAAACCGCTGTCATCAGCAGACCTAACAGTGGCCTGATTGGCGTCCTCTGCATGCTATTTCTGACTGAACCTATATGTCCTTGCTGTAAGGGGAAGGGGGGGGGGGAAGCCTCGAGAACGACCTGCAGCAATACAGACAGGAGGAAAGATATTTTTTACCCTCTAGCAACATGAAGGCGGCAGACAATGGCATATGAGAATGAATGCATTCCCTTCTGTCAGAATGGGGCCACATGAAAAAAGTTCTCCTGAAGAAGACAGAAGAGTAAGCTTATGTGTACATTGTACCTTACTCCACGTGATAAGGTCCTTACTGTCGACTCCCCGATTGCATGTTGTGTCAGACCGGAGATAAAACATCAATAACAGAGGCCAGTGATGCTTTTCATTTAGAATTAAAGGGATCTAAATCGAACAGGTGGCTCGGGACAATCCCATTATAGGGGCTAGGACACACACACCTGTCATCACACGCAGCAGTTCGCATGCATTTTTTTCTCCACTGGTGGGGTTGTGTGAGGCCGCAATGAAACTGACAATATCGCCGGAAGATCCCGGCACTTGCGTGATACCCTATTTGCTCCTACGCGGACAGCGAATCGAGCACGTCTGCCGTCGACTCGCAATCCCGTTGTGCACGTAATTGCGTCAGGAGCCGTGCGAAAGGCTGTCCTCGGAGATTCCATTAGCCAGGAAGTCCCCTCTGTGTCCTCCTCTTGCCTCCCCACCCCCACAAGCCCCCACAGGGGGGCTAGTAATAAGCGACAAACATGTTTTGTCAATATATTAGCGGAGCCTAGGGAGTGATCGGCGAGGTGTCGCTGGCGCGTGCTGCGTTCTGCTAATCCTTATCACCTGTATGCCTCCCACTCCCGCGACCTCTTGTCCTAATGCAATTTCCGCCCTTTTTGGTCTCGTCGAATATGACCTCTCTGCTTGCTTCGGGTCTCTGGAGGCTGATCCCGTGAGCACCCCCCACCCCTTCTCTCTCTCTTGGGGAGCTATTGATTTGTCCCTGGTGAGGTGCTATTTTTTAACCTCAAAATTGCAGAAAAAGATAAGCCGAACTGAATATTGGGATAAACAGATGAAGGCGACTGCGGATAGAACTGGATTTACGCAAGGATCTGCAGTCTGAGACGTCCTCCAGTCAGTCTTACAGGACCGTGATGACATACATGAATTTACTAATCACTGCTGAGCCACTGGCCATGTAATTAGATAATTTGTGTCCCAGCTGCAACGGAGCAGGTATTAGTGGCTCTCAGAATACACCAATCGATCCGCCTTCGTTATCTTGCCGTATGCAGTCTGCTGCTATCAGTAAGACTAAGCCGGCCGAAGAATCACGTTCTTTTTTTCATACTCTACATCTAAAGTCTTCTGCCGCCCGGAACCCTACCTACTTGGCTAAGGCTTTGACGACAAGCTCAACTGAGAGAGGTATATAAACCATGGGATGAAAGACAAGAGCAAAGACGGATTGTGACTGTGCACTGGGCAAACTCTAGTTCTGTTTGGAGGGAAAGATGCGGTCTTCCTTGTCCCTGTCATCTCGGCATGATCACTGAGTGATTTCTCGGCTCGCCCAGCCTGGTCGCCTTCTCTCCGTGTCTTGGTGGCCGCCGACTCCAGATCTCCGCCGCCATATCCCCTGACGGTCCAATCACCCCGGTATCGAGCGCTGTCTTACCCCGGGGAAGGCCTCAAATTGCATTACATTGTCCTTGTCCCTATAGGGATTCCAGATGCCGCAACCACTTAATCCTCCGGCTTCCAGCCCGCCGTGGAGGGAAACGGAAAGCGAGCCTTTAATTGGCCCGAGAGTACGTACGCCAACCCGCCGCTGATTAACGCCGGTTGACACGGCACCGCTAATTCAATGTTTGAGCGAAAGTTTGCAAACGCCGATAGCTACGCGCTTGTGTTAGGTCGGAATCGAGGGATGTCTCTTTCGCCTGCAGATAAAATCGCCGAGAGAAACTACAACATTAAAAATAACCAATTCATGCGATAGCTGTATGACCACCAAATTCTAAAGCGTTTCGGGTGAAGGCTTATCTGATTGATAGAATCGATGAGAGGCAGCAGATACAGATGGGTGGAATTTTCTGTGTGAATACCTTGGTTTCCTAAGAAAACCCACAACTCTTTGTTAAACTCTTCACCGTACGGCTTTTCACAGACAGTGTAATTATCAGTTCCACAGAACATCAATATGTTGACACATAACACGGATAAGTATAGCCGTAGTAACGCAAGTGTACCTCGAGTCTGAGGTGTCTATATAGGCATTTTATTTTGTTGGTAATCCTTTCTATGAGGCATCAAATCGTGCTGACTGTGAGTTTATTCACTGTCAGGAGAGATTTGTCAGTCGTCCCTGAGATTTTCACACCAAAGACAATACTGAAAGGACGAAATAGCAGACCAGAAAGCCGCCACCCGATCCATCGTCTTCCACGTGGTTCAGTGGAAATAAATGGTTGATATGAGCGATGACGGCAATTCAAATATATACTATGCAAAGAGACTGTAAGGAACAAGGAGAATATACTTCACCGTGACATCACCACACTGTGTCCCTTCAGATATTTTGGGAGTATAAATGCCCCCATGGTACACGTATGTGTGACAACCACCGCAAGATTGAGAGGAATGCGATATGGTGGCGTATACATACCTTGTTCTGTTAATATTAAGTTTAACATTAAGATTTAGAGGAATGCGGTATGGTGGCGTATACATACGTTGTTCTGTTAATATTAGGTATTGAGCCAGAGTGCATTTTTGGGACAACATAAACTAGTTAAATCGTTAGTGACAGTTTGTATCATGTGTATACACTGATGTAACCATTGCACGAATGCCATGGATACGACCACTACTTGCTGTGGTGGTTTTCAGTCCCTCGCTACCCCTCTGGCGACCCCCACAGCGCAGGGACATGCTCCAGTGCCACCGTGAGTGCTGACACCGCTCCCTCGACATCTCCACTAACGTAACATGACATGGCAAGCAGACACTGAGTCGACCATCCAACAGAACTCTCCTCCAGGGAACGGCAGGCTTCCGAGCTCCAGCCAGTCACCTAACCTTCCATACCAATAAAATCGCTGTGTAAAAATGCCATGGTTCAACTCTAGTCCCTGTCGGGGTGACATGTCCGCCGTGGTTCGTGTGTGCAGGGGATGATGAATGAGCAATCGACTTCGCAGGGGCCGTGAAGGTGGCCTGGTCCTCGCATAACACCCAGTGCCCGCCAAGCAACGGCCCGCGGCCCGCTAACAGAGCGCAGACGGCCGTGAAATGAAACGGACAAGGCCCTTTCCCTTTATCATTCAATCACACACGTTGTCTCCTCCCGCGATAGCTGATAACCGATGATTTATATATGGCACCGGCAGCCGGAATGATCCTGTGTAATAATATCGGCTACACAAACTCACGTGTGCTCCAGTGCATCTCCTGCACAGTTCCGTGTGAGGGTTCAAAGGGCCAGACTGTAATTGCGACGTCTCATTTGGCGTGAACGGCCACAACCAAACGATTACATTTTGCTATGGGCAACATCTCCCCATGCAGGATCTCACATCTAAATATAAAACGGCAATTGCAATCCGAGATGAGGTGAAAGTATTGGCAATATCCCTGAATCTGGGTATGGTATCATTTTAAAGAAATGCCTGTCAAACGTGAAGCACGGAAGGGCTTGGAAAGGAACAATAAAGCAACCTCAAATGAAATTATCTGTGCACGGGTGGCAAATCTGGGCCAAGCAGCGTCGGGACAATGAGGTAAAATGTGGAAGTCCCCCAGACTGGGTTCGAACTAGCAACCCATACGATATGAAGCCAAACGTCTTACTGTTTCATATATGGCATACGTATCTACATCACTTCCATTGACATGTCCACATGAAGTCCTATAATACCAAGGCTACCATAGGACAGCATGGTGTCGCATGAAGTAGTTATAGTTTTCTTTAAAAAGTCCAGTATGTGTATTTTGTCGCTGGTTGAGACCATGTATTTGAGATTCTTTGACTGTGTTGTGACTATGATTATTATATCTACATTATAACGTTTACCCTTATAAGAGTTACGTTCTGACATGGGTTAACCAGTGACCGAGAGGAGAGCATTCGAAAACTAAAGGGCGCACGATGCAGCTTAAATCCACATCCGCGTCTTCTGGGAGCCAATTTTCCCCGTCCAGACCAATTTATATCCATTTATCCTGCAATGTACCTTCCTTTCAGAGCGTCTGCCCCGGGTATGCCGTGGGTAGCCGTGGGCAAACCGGTTTGGTTGCAGAAGGATTATCCCGCACAGAGGTCCTCATTGATTTATTGTTCGCTGACATAGACCCCCTTGCTTTGACCTCTGCGTGGGGGCTCTCGCCTTATTTGATTTCTAGGTTCCTCTGGGCAACATAATCGCAGGAGCGTCAGACGGGCCCGGGTCGCCCGGCGATACGCCTCGCCAATTTTCCCCGTTCTGTGGACCGGGCGTTCTATGATAGCCTCAGTCCCTAACACATCCTTCATCCCCCACAACACATCGTCGCGACCCCTGGCCCGCAATCCCAGACTCTCTTATACATTCAGAGTTGTGTGTGACTGAGAGTTTTTCATCCACGAGACTCCTTTTCATAATCCTATTGGACAGAGATGTTCCACTCGCACCGCTGCCAACAGGCAAGGCCTCCCTGAATAAGGATATTAGGCATGCGAGGCCATCCCAACCTACTACGTCTTCTCCATTGATTCACACATTGTGAGAGCTGGATCAATCCAGAAAAAAAATAGAGTTACTCCTGCCAAGGTCGTTCAGCCTCCCACGGATCGACACATAATTCCCTTTGATAAACAACTAACGACACCTTCTGTCTCGGCAGGTGAAGATCTCTGAGAGAGATCACAACTAGTGACATTTAGTGTCGCCCGAACTCACTATGTGTCTTGTTTGAAGCCCAAGGAAAACCCTTTTCTCGCTGCAGCCGCCCGCCTGCCAACACCGCTATCACTCTCTGGCCCCCACTTCCGTAAATCAGCGGATCACAGCCTGATATTTCCGCCCAATTGGGCAGATCACAGGGACAATCGCAATTGGATTTGTCCGCCTCCTTCTTTCTGGACTTCGGGGTCTTTCGGGAAGAGCAGACAGAGCTGAAGGTTCTTCTGACGGAGGAATAGACAGTTGGAAATATAAGCTATACCAGAAATAGGCATAAAGCACACAGTCGTGTGCAAGCTTGAAGAGAACTCCTTGCAAACTATTAAGATGCTATTTTGTAGCCAATTCCCATGTCATTTTATTCGTTTTCCTAAACTATAATTTGCAAAGTCACGTTATGGCTATAGATATACCTGTACAACCTGGGGTCATATTGGTTGTGGTAATAGTAACTTATATCTTCGAATGACATGCATAAGTCTACATATAAGATAGTCATCATATCCCAGAAATTTCCGGCAATAATAATCCCACAGAGGCTCGCCACATCTTTCAATTCAATTTTCTCCCTACTCCCCCATCACTCTCTATGTATAGAGGCAAGAGGGAGCATGTATAACACAGGATAGGTCAGTCGTCCGACCGTCCCCTCGGCTTCCAACTCTAGTTAGTAAATCACCGGCTTCCAGGGCTGATACTTCTGCCCAATTTGGCACGTCGTCCGCACAAAAGGGATTGGATTTGTCTGAAGCAGTCCATTACTGCAAGGGCTAGAGGCAGGCAGCACTCTTGGCTGGAATTGACAAACATCTTCCGCATTTCCCCACTCCACAGAGCAGTGGGAGGGAAATTGTAGACCCACCTTGAAAAAAGAGACACACACCTAATGACGTGCACCTTGAGGCGACAAACACGTCCGTTCTCGGAAGTGTCAGGTGTTGAGAAATATGGCCTCCACCTTTGCAGTCAGGGGCGTCTGTGGTTTTCAAATTGGTCGAGTTACGAACAAACGATAACCTTTAGCAGTAACGGTTAGAACTAAAGAGGATAATGGGAAAGTAAAAAAAGACTTTCCAGGTTTCTTTAGATGCTGTTTGTCATTCCATGCGCACGAGGGTGTGGAGATGCGAACAACCGACAATGCTGAACCGTTACAATCTCTACTAGCAGAAGAACTGATGGATAAAGCACATGTTCCAAATTTACTTAGCAGGTTCTGCGGTATCTCACGCGCATGACGGTGTAGAGATGTCAGCCGTTACCAACACTGAAGTGTCACGGTTATCCCCTTTAATGTACCATTTTAATTGCAGAATAAGATTACGAACATGCGACTGCAGAAAAAGCATGCATGTTTATTGTCAAATGCGGAGGGCTGAAGTGTGTCGCGTGAATAATATCACAGGCCACATCGTGTTTTTTCACAGTTATCCTTTAAATTATGGAACAGTTTTCAAATTCATTAACATTCATAGACCTGCCCGTGCTATATACATGGATGGAAATATGGCATACTCCCCTTGACTATGACAGATTTGTGTAACATGCAAAATGCACGTAGAGTGTGGGAATAACATGTTTGTGCTGTCATTGGGCCACTGGAAGGCGTTGGTACAATTTACGTTAGGTCTAGTAAATGCATAACCATAAATCTACACACAACCCCATGTAGGGGTATTTTTGACACATACATGTATCTATCCATTTTTAAGCCATGTGGCTAGCCTCGACAGGAAGGAACCCCACGGAAACAAAAGAATAGTCCTTACATCTCTGACAATCAATAGGCACAGAGTCCAGCGGTCCGCGGGGGGGGGGGGGGGGGGGGGGGCGGGGGGGGGGGGGGGGGGGGGGGGGGGTGGGGGGGTCGGGGCGGGGTGCCGGTGGGTGGGGTGGGTGGGGTGGTGGGGGGGGGGGAGGGGGGTGGGGGGGGGGGGGGGGGGGGGGGGGGG
>JAAUYG010109794.1_pt1 | contig 16576 bp, 15 predicted proteins | sample 7278091 | NCBI WGS metagenome assembly JAAUYG01 (sample SAMN14350201, study PRJNA611818) | marine sediment metagenome | isolation source: surface marine sediment (0.6m) | place: French Polynesia: Moorea | collected 2018-08 | reverse complement strand
GTAGCTGGCTAACCTTTAACTAAAGGTCATTCCCCTATCTGCCACCTGGGGACGCGCCGGGGTTGCTCTGTGGGCTGAGCACATGGGAAGATACATGTAGCCCAGGCTACCCGGTCTTAAAATGGAGTAATATTTATATTGAAAGTAGAAGTGGTGCCACTAATCATGCTAATGGTTGGGCTTAAAACACAGGAAAGTCTTAAAATTGAGGAGTCCTAACTCATATGGACCATTGCATACCATGTACATGTATACAGAGTGCTGTACAGCCCTATCAAATGTGTATGTAGATGAACTAAATATAAAATACTAAACTTTAGGATGCTTTAAAAGTGAACTACATGTACTGCTGACTCTAGAGCAATATTACTATATTTATTGTGTTAAAGACAAATGTATGTAGTTTAATAAAGCACACAGTGCGCTTTCTTTAGGCCTTTTGGCGGTGCTCAAGCTCTTGGCTGATGGGTTTGAACAGTTGGAAACGTGAAATGTTTTTCTTAAGTACCGGTGTACCATTTAATCTTTTCTAAAGCCATTGTACGTTGTATGCTAATGGAATCAATATGGTATGCATTTGTTTTCTCGGTCGGTAGGATGAGAAGGAAGTGGACCATCCCCTGGATATCAACTATGGTCTGCTTCAGGCCGACCTGGAGTTACTGGACAAAAAATCCAAAGAATTCAAGGTAACAACCACTGAAGCAGTCTCTTTGTGTTGCATATACCATTTGTATACCTGTACATGTTGTAAGAATTGATATTTGCATGCCTTTTTTTCAGTCATCAAAAACACGAGATAAATTTCAAGCAGACTTTCTTATTGATTGCCCATACTTCACACATCTGTAAGTCTTTGTAACAATTATTGGTGTGGCAATTAATATTGAAACATGTTTGTATTTTCAAACATTTTATAATTTACATCTTTCTTTTACTTAGAAGCAACAAAGAGATTAGAATATACATGTATATATATTCTCTTTGGTAGTAGTCTCATGCTATTGTTATTTGGAGGTTACCATTATAGCTGTATGTTTTGTTTGTGCCTGCTGCAGGTTCTGGAAAAATACCTGAAAGCCACCCAGTATGATGGCTATGATGCTCCGAAGATTCTGGATATCTGGAAGGTTGACAGACATGGGGAGGTGAGGACTGAGGAGACAGATCCAGATCCAGTACAATGCTTACTTCAAGCACAAAGCAATGTACATGTATTGTGTTCAGATTGTTTTTCACGCATGGCAGTTGTTTTAGTTGATTCTTGTTTATCCGTGTAAAAATTTGTAATGCATGGTCACCCCTAGCCATTATATGCCTGGCTTGCATGCAGCTTGCCATTGTTTGTTGTGGTAGCCATCAGTGTCCGTCAAAATGTGTCCAAGAACTCGTCTTGCGGGAGACTTATAAATGTTTTTGGCCAGGTAACCCCAACGATCTGCCTGTAAAAAAAACATGCTGATTCTTTTTTATTTTGCAGGGTGACCGTTTTGGTGCCTATGATAAGATTGGAAACAGGAAGTTGCTTTGGCATGGTACGAATGTTGCAGTGGTGGCAGCCATTTTGAAGAGCGGATTGCGTATTATGCCTCATTCTGGTGGTCGTGTTGGGAAAGGCATATACTTCGCTTCCGAAAATAGCAAATCCGCTGGTTACGGTAATTAAGCCACAGTGAATCACAAGACTGTTACAGTAGCTACGTAGTACAGAGTTTGAAGTTGTGAATCTTAACTATGCAGTGAAATAACTTAAAATATAAAGCAGTGTTTGTTTCAAATTCAAATACATGAAATGTGACACAGTTCGGATTTCTTTCAATCAGGCCTCGAGTTCTCAAAGAAATGTCTAAATTAAGTTTTGTCTTATTTCTGGGTGGTCTTATTTCTGGGGCGGTCTTATTCTGTGGCAGTCCTATATTTCTGGGGCAGTCTTTTTTCTGGGGTGGTCTTTAGCTGGGGTTCCGCTGTAGTTTATTATTATTACTAAACTCCCAACTTTACTTTTTAATTAGGACAACGATAAATTTATCTTCCTGTTTGCTGTACCTTTTCTCAGTGAGCTGTGCCTCTGGTGGTATTGGGATCATGTTTCTCAACGAGGTCGTCCTTGGCAAGGAATACCAGGTTGGAGTCGGTGATTGCAACTACGTCGCTGCCCCCAAAGGCTACGACAGCATTGTTGCCAGAGGTTATACTGAACCAGGTACCGGTAACTATATCATATTAATTGCACTCTCACTACAAGTATTACTGGAGGTAATGTGTTAATTTTGGTGTTAATGAGATTAACTCTTTTAGTATAGAGCGACTTTTCAAATTGGGACATACCACATGAAATGTGTCGACTTAATTGTGTTGATACATTATTTGAGACCACAAATTATTCTGTTGATGAAGTAAGGTATATTCAATGATACGATTCCTTGGTATATTTATTAACTTGTCTTAGGTACAGTGAAACCTTACTTATAGTGAAAACATGAATTAAAGGATTTTTTTTTTGTCCTTACACGAAAGCTGAACCTCAAGACTGTACTCGTACCAACATATATATTGATGTAACTTCTTATAACCATATCTCCATGTAATATTGCAGTTAAAGTCTGTATTTTTAAAGACATATACTAAGAAAAACAAATGGAAGTGTACAGATGGCAAACACCTTGCAAAATCCCAATTTCAGATCCCAAGCTCGATACGACTTTGGATTATGATGGCAAGAAAGTCACCATACCCCAGGGTAAACCTATCCAACAGCCGAAGTGGAAGAATAGTGACTTCAGCCAGAGTGAATATCTGATATACAAGGAGAGTCAGAACCGGATACGCTACCTGCTCAAACTGCAGATGGATGAATGAATGAATGAACTCTACTTCCTCCATTTTATGAAGCTTTGAACAAAGACATCATTTACAACCTGTCCAGTGGTCCACATGATGTAAGACTCCTGCATTTTAAAACTTCTCTCTGTATTTTAAGGCCAGCCATCAGTAACGCCACTCTTCTATTTTCAATGCAATTCTATTTAAAATGCAAGGACCACACTGTAGTGTATAAAAGTTAATAGAAAGGCTGACTTTTATATCTCTTGTAAGAATTTGCCACACTTGGGAACAAATTGCTAAAAAGGTAGTAGATGTATTCCTCTTCATTGCAGCACTGTGCAGCTGTGGTCTTTTACCTAGCACACACAGTTTGATCACGATTAGTCATATTGTACAAGCATGTAGAGGACAGTTGCACAAAAATTCACGACCACAAAAACCTACTGTGGTGCATTAGGTTATGAAGGTGATGTTTCAGTATCGCTTCACCTACCATCTATGGCCTGAAGAAATGTATGTTATACTAGAGTATGTTGAGGATGTGCTCAGGAGTTTGGCATACAGTTTTATCCTACCAAATTTCAATTTTGTATAAACAGTTATAACTTTGAATTTTGATGCACCCAGCAGCTTAGGAGGCATATGTATTGCAAGTACTACAACTGGAATCCACCTGCATCATGAGATTTGTATTAACTCTCAAGAGCTTCTGTCAGGAGGGTATGTAATGATGTATATTGGCAGGTCACAACCCAATCACAAGTAATATCAGTTATATGTACATCATGTACATATGTATGGTGATCATACTGCTAAATTGTCTTTATTCAAGTTATTGTACTGCTGATTCATGTATTATGGTGCTTTACTCTGCATGCTCTGGAACTTAGAATGTACGGATATAAACATGTTTTATTTTACCTGACTCATCAATGAGATACTAATGGTACCATTCCAAACACATGACTACTGCCATGGCTTGCAGGCTGTTTACCAGTAGATGAATGTAAATCATGCTTCGTTCGTTCAACTAACTGTGTTACGTTCAACATTATGTATTTTGTTCGATATTATGTACTAGGTATTTTGTCGACCAGTGTTTACCAAAGGTTTAGTGGCTCTGGCATGGAACATCAGTAATTTGTATGTATCTAAGAGCATGAAGCACTGCCTGTACAAATTTGGTATTCACAACAGTATAACTTAAGATAGTAAATTTAGCTCCACGTAGTTACAAAAATCAATGAAATGTAACCATGTAGCAGACGTACATATCTGATCAACTAGTCAACATATGATACCTCATCTGGGAGATTTAAATGAGAAGGACATGCCACGATTATTTGGTTGAACTGAGGTGGATATTTTATTGGACTATTTAGTCATGTTAATATGCATGATGTATGTACATCCTTGCAAAATCAAGGTGTGTTAGACTAGTCATGATATGCACATGTATAATAATCTAATTTAAAATTTTCATTGTGATACCCTCGAGCCTATTTTTAAATGCATGACTGAACTATATTCTTTGATATTGCCAACAATTGTATGAAGTTTTTACATATCAATATGTTAGTGCATAACAAAGTATTTATTAGTGTTTTTATTTTTGAGAATTTGTATTTCATAGTACTCGGTTTTGTAAATAAAGATATCTTTAGTATTGAATTTGTGTTGATGTTCAACTTACAGTCTGGATTGTGTACTTGGTGTATGTTAATGTATATGGTGAACCCAAATGGTTCTGAGAACATTCACCCTTTGCAATTTTGTAAGCCTTATTTGTTCAAATGGTCCCTGGAGTCCAGCCAGAAACTGAATTTAATGGTTCTGAGACTTTGTGTCTAGAGAGTGATATGGAATGAATGGATACTGCTTAAGCACTGTGAATATACCATTAGTTGTCTCAGCGAGGTTCCAATCCTCTAGCAATATCCATCAAAACTAGGTCGCAAAGCTACATAATATAATTATCAATGTAGGAAACCCAGGACCAGAAAGATCTGAAGTCGACAAATTTGCCTTCGCGCACGGTTATAGGTTTTCCTTGCTGAAGACTGATAGTGGACTTGTTTTAAGATTTTGAAGAAACCGCCTCTGGCTTTTTAGCATATGAGTAACAATGTCATGCAAGCCCTGTATAATCGAGATACGTGTAAACTGTTGTTACTTATATGTCACCAAAAAAAAGTTTAAAATAGAAGGATTCGAGTTGGTGGCAAGAGCTTGTCATGGACAAAATATTTTCTACAGCAAGTATGTATGAAATAAATTGAACCCATATTATCAATAGAACACTAAAACAATATTTTCTGCAACAGATGTATTAAAGACACCACACTGTACATGTACAGGCTACATGTAAATTACGTCTTTGAAGCTACTTGCATCCAGTTTTTTTGCATAAGTTAATACTAACATACATGTATGAGCCTACAAACGGTGCATAGAATACTTTTGCTTCTAAGGAATGTCCTCTGGCCTCAGATTTAACATATTCTGCATTTTTTCCAAATGTGGACCTTTTTTATGACGAAAAATTCTGATGACCTTGGCATCCACACAGTGTTCAAGACCATCTGGAGTTGGTGAAATGTCTGTGGTTTCGAAATGCGACTTTGGATGGCAATATCTTCCTCTAAGATGAATCTAGAGTTCAGCAACAACATGCATTCCTTGACTAAACATTTTAAAATTTCAACAAAGGCAATTCTAGAAACTACGTACTGCTTTGTTTATAAGTGAAAATTTAACATAGTACCAAGAGAAAATCTGTTACTGAGCTTGTATTTATGGCTCACCTTGTATCTTTCAGCGTGTAGCAACATAGATAAGAAGAATATTAATTTATTGATCGACTGGAGCAGTTTAGTTGATAAAGGTGGCACATTTCTTTCCATTAACCAATGTTAAGTGCACTACCTCCTATTACACCTAGACAACTGTCTACAGTACACCAAGCAGTGGCAACAAATACTTCTAGTGGCAAGTGTATATCCGTGGGTTCTCTTAGATGAAAATTGACGACAAAGCTATCTAAACGATACTTGTACATGTATGTGCAACAAATCTTGGTCCCTTCGCATAGCTTAAGGAGGAGTCTAATATATAAATGAGCAATGTGAACATACACAGTCTGAACATAAGTTCAGCAATAAATGAGGCCAAATTAAGGATTGTAACAGAACACATCGAACCAGATGTGACCTAAGCACATGTAACAGTAAACCACTGATCACAGATATATAAACTTATCACCATTCAAAAAATAAGTTTCTGAATTCGTACAGTTACACCATGTTTATTTGCATATTATCAGCATTTTTTTTTCCTATTTGCGGAAGTCATTTCCTTCCATAATGGCCGCCATGTCTAAAATACTCTGTCCAATACATTTCACAAATTGTTTGACATCCCGAGCAGGATAGCTCATCACGTTAGAACCCAGGAACGCATCTTCCACGCCATAGCCTGAAAAGAGGAAGCACTGCCAACATCAGTATCAAGCATCGCAAGCCGCTTTAGTGTCTCATCCAGAATGATGGAAAACTCACAAATTTCATGAATAAATACTACATGCAAATGTAAGTTACCTGTATTTCAGCTTTCTTATAGAGAAGAACTAAAAGAAGAACGTAAATTTTGAGCTCTGACTTTGCTGAAAGTTTTTAGATGTGTTTGGTGAAGCCTGATGGTTACAAAATACAAATCAATCACTCAACTACAAGACTCCTCTGGCCCCTTACACAACTTAAGGCCAAAGTGAAGTTAATTCAGTATAGTAGTGTACATAAGTGCGCTTAGAATCTTAGGCTTGATCTGCGAAGAAGCGTTCTTAAATTTTTGAGCTAGTCTCGACATGTGCTTCTACTCTACTAAAGTATTAACATGTTAAAAGATATACAGTAGTCCCCCTTTAATAAGGACACCCCTTCTGCCAAAAATTTCTGTCCTTATTAGAGAGGTGTCCTTTGGTGAGAGGGAGCACCACATGCATTCACAGTACTTGCTGCCAAAAATTTGTGTCCTTTATAGAGCGGTGTCCTTTCTAGAGTGTCCTTTAAGAGAGGGACCACTGTACAACATATCACATACCAACTCCAAAGCCATCAGGAACAACAGGAGCAAACCCTCCTATCAGTACAGCAGGACTGGATAGGGTGGAGGTAGAGAGGATGTTGTGGTTGATCCTGGCATAGGCCGGATCCTGGAATATCTCCGGCAGCTCCCCACCCTGTGCCATGGCAAGATTCTTCAGTCCGAACAAATGTCGATCAAAGCCCTGACCTATGGATGGGAATATCTGGGTGGATCAGTATGATATATGTTGAAGTTTTTTTGTAAAATACAGTAGAACCTGTCTTGAAAGACTGCCCCATTGGCCATAAAAATATAGTCTGCCAGGACAGGTGGTCTCTGGTGACAGGTTCAGTGTTATTGAAATGTAGTTCCTTCTTCCAAATATATGCGGTCTTTCAAGACAGGTGGTCCCTCATGTCCATGGTCTCTCAAGACAGGTTTCACTGTACTGGACAGGAAACTATCATTATAATAAATGTCCATACCTTTAATCATTTACTACTTTTAATAGTTACATGTCCAGTTTGTTGTATGATTTCAAATACAAAGTGTACTCAGAAACACAGTTTTACCCAGCCCATAACAGAGGTTAAAACAAGATAAATGTATATATGCAAGGTCTTAATTAATGACTCAATACGTCACACATAGTAGCATCATATCTAAGGTCAACAAATATCCAATAAAACATAAGATCATGTGTACAAAGCTTAATAATTCATAAACTCTTACAATTCCCCCAATGCTCATAGGACAGTGGAATCCTCGAATTAAGACACACACCATGGTTCATGCTAAAGTGGTCTTAATTAAGAGGTACAGCAGTCTCTGCAATTTAAGACTGTCCAAGACTTCACTCTAAGACCACCCATCACATCACCGATACCTTTCTCATATTTCCCATACAATATCCCCCCCTCCCCCATTTTAAGACAATTTTCAAGTTAAGACCATGTTTTTCTGGCTGAACAGGTGGTCTTAAAATAAAGGGACCACTGTATTCTTATTTCCAGGTTGCTATTGAGCTAAGTTTTCCTAGAAAAATACTAGAAACTAGACAGTCGTTTTTTCCTGCAATGCGAGGAGGCATCCTGTTCAAATATTTCTCGGAACCAAATCGGTTTTGAACTAACCCATAGCAGCGTCCTTGGTTAACTGGCCATGCAGAGTCGAGCATTCCCGCAGACAGTCCTGCAACTCTGAAATACTGGGCGGCGATGTCCTGTTCTCAAACAGCTCGCATGTCTTCTTGGTTGCCATGGTAGCAGGACGGATGGTTTCTGTGCGTCCGTGTCTGAATGCCGCCGTGCTGCAAGACTCATACGTCGCAACCGTCTCACCATACTGTCTGTAATATCCCATCTGAAAGGCAGGAATGGCATTTTTAGAAAAAGAGTTACACAAAATAATGTATTTTTGTAAATATAATTTAATTAATGTCCCTATTTGCAGTTGTATGTGATTTGACTTTCAGCCTCAAGGGCCAGGGCTTGAGGTCACTAATCATCTTGAAACCCAACAGCTTTGCCTCTTGGTCTCAAAGGCCAGAACTTAAGCTTACTAATCACCTTGTCAACCAACAGATTTGACTTTAAGCCTCAGGAGCCAGAACTTAAGCTGACTAATCTCTTTGACAACCATTGTATTTTCCGTACTTAACTTAAGATTTGGACTTGAAACCTTTTTAGCAACCAGTCTCAGGTCTACATATGTACGACAGAAGGAACTTTTGTACCAGACTAAAACCATCAAAGATAAGGCATATACCGGTAGTACATGTAGTATGTATTCTGGATCTAGTATTAACTTCCCACGGCATGTACACAATACACATTTAGCAAGTTTTAAGCATAGGCAAAGTAGTGCATAGCTATTGTGCCTAAGTAACTAAGTGCTAAAGAATATTGCTGGTAGAGTTAACACTATCACCAATTGTTCATGTTGTTACAGTACTGCTACATGTACAGATAATTGAAAGATCATACCGGTATGTGGCAGCAGCACATATTGAAGTAAAACTAGCAACAAATCTAATACAGTAGTGCCTGCATTTTAAAACCACTCATTCAGCCAGAAAAAATACAGTCTTAAATTGAAGGTTATCTTTAAATGGAGGGATATTCATATTGAATACATGTACACAAGAGTGGTGTGACTGAAGCCCATCTTACATGGAGGCAATTCTTAAATGGAGTGGGTCTTAAATCACTGGAGCTAACAGAAACTGTAATAACTTTAACTGAAATGTTCTAAAATACAAAATACAATGTACCTGCAAATAATGCTACAAAGGACAGGATAGCTCCACAATTCTTTCAACTGCAGCCAAAGCGAAAAATATCATATACCGGTACATGAAGCTACAGAGCACTTACTTGGATTGCTAACTGCATGAAGGAATCGGGACTCAGCTTATAACTTTTCACAGTTTTCTTGGTGACATTCTCGATTTTCACAAAATCCATGTCCAGACTGTTGATCTTGTTCTCAAACTTGGCTCTGGCATCTTGGATTCCTTTCTTCACCACGTCAGGCAGATTAAATTCTGGTTCGCAAAACAGAAGACCATTATAATATATATGCCAATCATAACTTACATGTATACAAAATGTTATCAGTTTAGTAACAACACTGCTATATATTAATGAATGCAGCATGTGTACTTTTATAGGACATTTAATTAAACAATTGTGGAAAACAATTAACTTTACACTTTCATTATCAATGTTTATACTACAGCAAGACTTTGACATAAAGCTCCCAGAAACTTGTAGAAAATCTGCAAATTAAAGTCCTTAAGTTTGCTATAAAATTTTAAAATCATGAAATGGGCCTACAAATTAAGCCAAACATTTACCCAATAGCTTGTACAGTGGTCCCTCTCTACTATGTCTATGCTATATACAACATTGTACGAGGAAATCGTAGCTATATTAGAGAGGTGACCTTTGATGTCATTTCATTCTTCATGTACGAGATCATGAAAACTTAGGGTTTTGGGGTTTTTCCACCAAAGAAGGAGGATTGGGTGTGATTTGAACAGGTTTTTCCGTTAATGAAAAATATCAAATGGTATGTAGCCTATAAAGCTAGTGGCTCTACTACTTTCACCACTGAGGCTGCTGGAATTGTTGGCTGTTTGGTCCACATTTCAGCTCTCGGATCACTATCTTTCTATGCAGTAAATGGCAAAGGCTCATACCATCTACAGTTGAGTAATATTCATATACCATATAGTGGCGAGTTCTGTGGTGGCGTCTTACTACATTTTTTGTGTTCAAGATACCCGTTACTTTTTCATGAATCTGATATGACGAAAGTTGCAATGTTTTTGTCTGAATGCCTCAGGGTTTTTGTATGATTTTTATTACAGATATAGATGTTTGAGTGTGATGGACTGTATGTCAAGTTCTCTGATATGGTCAATAAACTATCTATCTATGAACAAATTATTGGGTTGGCAAGAGCGGCATCTGTTGAGAGTGACCACTAAGAGAGAGACTAAAGTATGGCCATAGTTTTCAGGTTCCACTGTAGTTTTATCATCTTCCTTAATCATTGCTCAAGGAAAAATAACTACAGGGAGGATATGACAAACAGTGTCTCAATTCTGCACTAAAAATTAAGTATAAACATTTTTTTAGAGTTCACGAAGTCTTACCTAATCGTGTCACGGCCTGTGAAGAGTCAACAGACGCCGGCTGAGTATCCGGGTGCACCTGCGGATTCTGGGTGGTGTCCGTAAACGCTTCATTAAACCATCGTAGCACTGCCACCCCATCACCCCAGGCATGCTCAAAGTTCGTACTGGCCATGCCGTTACCAGACAGGATGAGGCTGAAGCTCTTGTCAAACCACCTGAAAAAATGTCCAGTATTGACACTAACCCATACATACAAACAGTCTACACATTCTCAGACTGCACTGAATGTGCAATGGTTGTAATACTTGCGGGACATAATATCTACAATGGTTCATCTCTCATAAAACAACAAGCACTGGAGATAACACCATCTTTATGAAGAGGATGTATATTCAGGCCACAATTGTGCAATGCATTTCTTGTTCACTCACACCAAAGGATATCTCTCTATTGTAGACAGAATTAATTGAAAGAAGCGGTGTCCCTAGTAGTGGGAGGGACTACTTTTACAAGTTTGATATCTTTGCAGATATCATTCATGATATCTTTGCAGATATCATACACCAAATTGCAATATGTATTAATATAGTCACTGTCATTATACATATGTGAATATATGTACATTAAATTATATTGCGATATTAATATAGTTTCTAAATGCATCAAACAATGGTTCAATTTACTATATGACTGTATGTGTATGCTTTAGTATATGTTGCTACCAGAACTATACCTATTTGTACCATCCCCATGAAGAAAGGCTTTGGTAAGCTCAACAGGTTCCAACACTGGCTCGTCATCCAGGGCAAGGACAAAGGCCGCACTGTCGATCTGCTGTAACTGTTCTGTGTTGCCTGGCAACAGTGAAAAGATACTAATTCAGCATCTTTTAAATAACAGCAACAATCTGACCTACAGATTTAAATGTGAAGGAGCAGTTAGCATCTATCAACTAGTTGTATGTATAATGTTAGCAAAAGTGATATGACAGCTGATATAGGTGCTCTATCACAAAATTGGAGGGCCATCATGATGCTTCACATACCAATACCCAATACTGATTTGTGAATACGTCACATACCAACTATTTAAATATTGATTTATGTGGACTCTTCACACAACGCCTAATACTCATAATGTGAATGCTTCACATACCACCCAATACTGATTTATGTGGGCTGGCTCTTCACATAACGCCCAATACTCATAATGTGGATGCTTCACATACCACCCAATACTGGTTATGTGGATGCATCACATGTGAATCAATATTGAATAATATGTGACTGCTTCACTTACTACCCAATACTAATCACGTGTGCTAAAATTGAAGTAGCAGGTATACAATAACAGTATTATCGCACTTGCTCAACGATTTATTTTTGTATAGACCAGCAGCTGCATTCTGACACAAAGTCCGTTGGAATGAATACAGCTGTTGGTCTATACAAAAACAAATCGCTGAACTCGTGTCATAACCCTTGACAATACTGTGACACAGAGTAAGACTGTTTTGTTTAGGTATATATCTGATCTCAGCAGTTAGTACCACCAGGTATTTGCTTTACCTGCCTCCACCACATGCTGTCTCAGCTCTGCCCACACGTCTCTATCTTCGGTGGTGAGAGCACTAAGAGGATAGGCGGCAGGTGGTGCTGTGTCACTCAGGATGTATTTCAGGTGGGACATTATCTCGGTGGCATCTAAAATGTTCCCTGAGAATAAGAAAAGCAACCGATAAAATCTAATGCAACAGGCATAGCAATCTCAGAGATTAGAAATAATTGGTGATATTTTTTTCAAAGACATCATACAATGGAACCTGTGATGAACGAGAATCCTTTCGACCAGAAAAATGTGGTCTCTCAAGACAGGTGGTCTCTGGTGACAGGTTCAATTGTTCTGAAATGTTGGTAAATGAGCTAGAAATTTTGAAACTTCAAAATAGGTGGTTTCTCATGGCTGTGATGTCTCAAGAAAGGCTTCACTGTATAACTAAGAACACTTAAAAATACTTATACAGACTTCAGGTATGTGAAGAGTGTGCTCAGGACAACAGCTGAAAAGAACTGCGGTGAAACTGTGAAACCTGCTCTACACACCACCTGGTTATAAAGACCACCTGGTTATAAAAACCACATTTTACAGGTCCCAAGCGGTATACTTTTTATGTAATTGGATCTGCATACAAAGACCACCCGTGTATAAGGGCCATGTTTTGTTGGTCCCTATGGAGGTTTTATATACAAGTTTCACTATATTTTTTACTTGAATGCTCCTTACCATCTTTGTCAAGAACATCAAAGACGTAGAGATGACCGTTCCTGGTGACCAGCAGGTGTTTAGCAGATGGCTCCAGGTACAGTTCATCCTTGCCCTTTCTGGAAACAAAGGGGCAGCAAACAAGAAATGTGATAAGCTGAATTTGCACATCTTTATATCATGAATATGCATCCAGTTTAAGTTTTGAAAATTTTCACTAGAGTAAAGCAGAATATTAGAATTACGACTACCCACAGTTGACACCAATGTGGTGAAAAATAGATGCCGAGTTTTGCCAATAGATTGTTTTTTTTTTTTTTTTTTGACGCAGCATCACCTGGTGAAATTGATATAAACAATATTGATTTCCCAAAAAAAAATCAATTGATGCTGCAGCTAGATGAAACAGAGATCCCCTTTACCTCCCCCCCCCCTCCAAATGAAAGTACTTTTGCCTATTGCCGAACATCAATATTATGATAAAACACCTTAATTCCCAAATATATAGCACAGGTGTGCAACTTTTGGTCATCTTATATGTGTCTTAAATGGTCTTAAATTTTGGGGTGGTCTTATTTCCAGGCTGGTCTTAAAGACTATGTTCCACTGCAGTTTACCACTACATGTACATGCCATTACATTATGTAGTACATGTACATGAATATTTTAATGCCAAAGGCATATCCAAATACGTTTTTTTTCTGCTTGTATTTCGCACCTCTATTACTCACTGAGCTGTGTGCAGTAACTATAAGATGACAATTTTTACCAAAATTCCATACCAAAAGTACAAGATTTACAGCATGAAAACTACTGAAATAAGATAGGGACCCTCTTCAAACTACTGTCCAAGCTATGGCTGTAAGTGGCTATTGCATTACCTTGGAATCCTGGTACTGTTAAATAGCCGTTTGTACTGGCTCATATCCAGTGGGAATGCTTTGTAGATGCCAGCTGCTGCATAGAAGGCAACTGGCTTTGGTATAAACCTGGCAAAACAACACAAGGAACCTAACATTAATATGACTGTAAGGAAGATGTTGGTCTCACAAAAAGGAAAATAAAAGTCACTTTTATCTAATCACTCAATACTAGTACAGCAGTAATCACTCCCATATTGCATCATCTTCAAGAAAAAACAATGAAGTCTTTTTAACAGAATTTTTTTTCGTAACTTGCATGACAGTATGTACATAGACCAGGTCTTGTACAATGTACAGTCTTGCATTGTTACACTCTTTTAACCGACAGTTTATAAAGCTCTGCTGAAAATAATAATTTATGACTTTGCAAACTTTGACAATCTGTCCATAGGAACACAAGACATCATGTTGTTTCAAGCAGATAAATGAATTAATGACGTAATTACACTTAGTTTTCTTTTACAAATTCTGAGTATTTGTAACATAATGTGACCAATTTACATATTCGAATATGCATGTGTTTTCGATTTTGTTTTAAATTTCATCCCACCTCATGGTCCTTCTAAAACTGGGAGTGTTACTCTTGGCAGGATTTAGATGAAAGACTTCAGGCTCCAGGATATTGGCTCTCAGAGTCTTCATAAACTTCATGGAGGATACCACAAAGTTGGTGGCTCGGATCAACTGTGAAAAATCAAATATAATAGACCAAATTAAGTCATACAAGTTTGAACAGAATCAACCATAGTATTGTACAAAATTAAATTTATTACTTTTCTGCTATTAAGAATTGATCTTTACATTAACTGTGATAACCTAAAAGTATCTTTAACTATCTTAGTGTACTACCGTGATAAGCAAGTTTGGTTTATACACATTCACAGCTAGTATGGTTTGTCAAATAGGTGATATGCTTCTATACATGAAGAGAAACAAATTATATTCAATTCACATTGTGTCAGCAGTTTTGCTATTAGTCATCTTCACCAGCCCCCCACCCCCACCCCCCTACAAATTGTTTGAACAGGCCATGACAAACTGAGCCACGAATTTCTACTATTGAGCCTAAGACCTCACATAAGCTTGAAACCATGAAATTGCATTGTGGAAATCAACGCAGATTTAGTGGCTCAAGCCAGCCTCATGAATATTCATTGCCTGTCCTAAGAATAATGTGATTTTTCGACTACAGTTGCCAAGACCTGTGGGCGCAGAAGCTTATGGGGCCTTGGCTAGCAAAGACAGCTATTAGTAAGTGAAGTATAAGATTTAGTCAAGTTGACCTAACACCATACCTGATTATTGTATTCAGCTTTTGGGTCTTCGTTGAAAGCCATGAAAGGATTGTGATTCAGCACAACAGGGCGTCGGTCCTTCAGGTACATGTCAAACCAGTCATCTGAACAACAGAGCATGACAGATAACATGTATTATAAACCACTTTGCTTATTCCAATGTTCCACAGAATTTTAGGTAAAACAGATATGTGTGAGTAGCCTATCAGAGGAAGATTCAACATATGCTACTAAAGAGGTGATTTTTTTTATGTCACAAAAATTTTAAATTTGGGGCATTATTTCAGCAGTTACTAACTTATTATCTTATTATTTCGTCAAAACAATTCTGTTGCAGCACAAAATAACTCTTTAATATGATATAGATCTTTCAAAGGGATGCATGTTTTTGTCCTTGTGAAATGTAATCACCTGAGACATAGTTGGTGTGCTTGTTTTGTTTGTCCTTGGCAATAAGTGCTTCTTGCAGTTCTGAAATGAAAATAGACCACAGCTTTTACCATGTTCATTTAAGATAATCACACAGAAGTAGACTACCTGTAAGCACATTAAAGGGCAAGTAACATCAATATAGTAATATTAATAGAAAATCACATTATCACCAGTGTTCAAGTGAAGTCAAGAGCTTTCAACACGATACTTCAGGCCTTCTTCTTCAGTTGTCAATATAGTAACTTTTTTCCAATACTTCACCTAGCAACCTTCTATTCGGTTCTATTAGGATGCAGAAGTATGAGCTTGGTGGTCAATTTCAGATGTCACAAGAATGTTGATAATTGAAAAGGTCTCAAACAAACAACAGTCAATGAGCTTCAACTCAAATTATCGGTACAGCCATGCAAGCTACATTTCTCCAGTTACTTTGTTTTGCCTGCCATATAGCATATAATGCCTTAAGTTGAACAAGTAAATCTAGCAGTGTATAACAAGTAATGTTATGTTTTTGACAAAATTGCACAAAGGAAACTGAGTAGTCATTCAAAACTGATTTATTAAATGAAGCTATGTCCATTTGTAGCCACTTTTGAAGGTCAATATTTAAAGTCAGTTGCAATTTTAAGCATAGAAGTGGGTAGTAGCAGTTAAAAACCTACAGTTCATTTTCAAAGCATGACATACCTTTTCCTATCCCATCTCGAAATCTGTTAACTATGCCTTCTGTTCGGCTGTACTCTTCATCTGATAGCAGAGGGCGCTGTGACTTGAGGTATCTGGCACACGTGTCCTCGAGCTTGGGGACAGGAAGTCGTGGCAGACTGGCCTGAAAATGATCTGTTGCCAGAATGCTTCGGTGTAGGTAATCTTGGTCCGCTGCAGTGCTGCAAGAAGAAAACTGCACAAATGGGCACATGTACAAATGATGTAGATATCAGCAAATATTCTGAAAACATGCAGACCATTATGTCCAACTGTCAGAATGTTAAACTAGACAGCCGGTTGCTGTGCAACGCGAGGGGGGCATCCCGGTTGGCAAAAAGATACTACATCCTTATCAGAACCCTTGAATTGTCCCTTCAAGGTCAGCCAAGGTCAAATGTAATGGT
>JAAUYG010053150.1_pt1 | contig 16576 bp, 10 predicted proteins | sample 7278091 | NCBI WGS metagenome assembly JAAUYG01 (sample SAMN14350201, study PRJNA611818) | marine sediment metagenome | isolation source: surface marine sediment (0.6m) | place: French Polynesia: Moorea | collected 2018-08 | reverse complement strand
GGTCTTAAAATAAAGGTCATTTAACACAGAAAATTGCCCTTTGGGACCAAATCAAGCGGTCTTATAATCAAGGGTGGTCTTAAAATAGAGGGTTGTAAAATAGAGGGACTATGGTATACACCGACATGAATGTGGAATTAGTGGGAAATCACCTGACCCAAGTTCGTACCTTTGTATCCAGCAGTTGTTGGGACAGTTCTGCAGACGGCACTCTTTCTGGGTCCTCTGTGGGGATTTGAGAATCGGATTCCCCCAGTGACTGCTGCAGACCGCCCAGTCTCTCCTCGTACTGCTCCCATGAGTCTACAGTCTCCTATCAAAGTACAACGCACAGAGGGCTAGGTCAGGATTTTTACATTTCACCAAAGTAAGTTCTGTCTTCGGAGTCAAATCTTGTGAAGAAACTGAAAGAACGCCTATCACGGTTCAATTTGTAAGCATTCACTGCAGGTTCTCTCTCTCTCTCTCTTTTTTTTTCGGAAATCGGCTGTCAATGAGTTATTTCTATAAAGTTTAAACGTCATCTAATATAAAATCCTTAAGAATACATGAAATGCATATTTAGATTACAATAAATTACATTATAATAAATACCTAAGCCTATGAGTTCTGACTTAAGTTCAGATTCTTTGCCATGACCGGACTGGAGACTTAAAGACGTCAGTGTTGTCATGAACTCTGGTTTGTGTGCGAGTTTCCCACCTGTAGTTTGTCCCGTTTGTCCCCTGCCTGTGTCTGTAGTCGTGTCAGTCTGTCACTAACAGACGACACAGCCTCCTGTATTGAGGTCTGGCTGCTATCGCTGGCTCGTAAGTCCATGTCGCGTGCCAGACCCTGCACTTCTGACAGCAACGGCTGTTGGGAGGTCACGTGATGCAGGAACTCCTGCGCATCGTGTAGCTGGCCACGCGCGCTTTCCAGGCTGGTTGGTGACAGGTCAGGGGTCGTTTCCCATTGCGCTTCACATTCCGCCACCACTGCTTCAATTCCAGATATCTTGGTCTGAATGTACACCAAAGAATAGCTTTGAAAGTTGGGAATCTGAACAACAGCTTAAAATATAATAATAAATATACATTTACACATAGAACACACGTGAAGAATCTCAAGGAAAGGTTCCATCAAGTAGGCCAAAACATGCAGCTACACACTGTTAACATAATTGGATCACATATATAGGACAATGCAAAATATGTAACTGGGTGAGCATGGCGAGGGTGAGCGTAAATAGACTGGGGGTGTCACTTATCTGGGACTTGCGTAAAAAAAAAATCGTGACTTCCTGCGATACTGCCCAAAGTTTTCACGTCCCCGGTTTTCAAGGTTTGACAATAACAGCACACCACTGACTTTAACACTGTTTAAGCAGATATACTGTATATTACATTAATCTGAACCATACATGCATAATTTTGGATACATACTGAATACTTTATTTTTCATTCTTTCAGGATCTATGCATCAACAGGACAGAAAATGGCATTATATTGGGCAAACTTTGCTTGTACACTGCGACAATCACCATGCTTTGGTTAACATTAAGTAAGTTACATGTATACCACAATCTATGTCATGTACTAAAGTGTGACCCAGCATTTACCTTCAATGCTTGATATTATCTGCACTGCTACATATTATTATGCAAGTGTCTAGTCTTTCTTGTGGTTTAAGTTAGACTTGCTGAAAGGAGATATTAATACCTGAAAACAAATACAAATGTACTTCTAGTCCGCAGTTTTAAAGAATTCTTTGACTGTTTAAGACACATAATATTATGGAATAAGCCATTCATCTTAAGTTGATGTCTATCCCCTAGCTAACCTGAAACAGCGTGTACGCGGTCTTGTTTTCCTCCAGCTGTTTGCGACGATCTTCCCCGGCAGACGTCACCAGCGTCACTTTATTGTTGAGGCTTTTGATGGACTCCTTCAGGGTGGTCCGGTCGTTCATGTCCAGAGTGGGCGCCAGTTTCTCCTGCAGGTCCAAGAGCTGGTCCATCTTCTGTTGGATCTCTGGCTCCGAACCAAACACCTCCTGGAACACAGAACAGACTCAATGATCATGATTCAAAATCAATATAATTACCGGCATTATCAATCTGGCATCCAGAATATTTCAACAACAAGAACATTGAACGGTGACATGTGCATTGCTGTTAAGTGTTTCGTAAATTGAGATTTTTGTAGGCATTGAGGTGCCAAGCAAAGGATATGAAATATTCAGTGATGCACTTTATATAAGGTAGCGCAATTCTTTTTGCATGGATTGGTTCCATTTTAGCCAAAAGTACATTGTTGTCATGTATTTCAAGACAGTTGAAATTAAGCAATATCTACTAAGTGTACATGCAGCATGTGCAGGAAATGTGTCATTTAGCGTGTGACAAGAAAACAGTCAAATTTTCAAACCGTTTAGTTGGAACCTGTTTAATTCAGGATAAAACTGAGGATGTGCCTTGTAGAAATCCTGTAAAACTAATATAAAAGAGTCAGTATATATTAAGCCTGACCGGAACCTCTGTGTATAACTAAGTCTATCCCTGCTTGATGTTCCGTAGCATAGCGACTCACCATCCTATACAGTGAAACCTGTTTTCAGAGACCACTGCCATTAGAGACCACCTGTCTTGAAGAACCATATACTAATGGCAGAAGGTCCTACATTTTCAATGCAACTGAACCTGTCACCAAAGATCATCTGTCTTGAGACACCATATATTTTTACGGCCAAAGGGGCGGTCTTTCAAGGGAGGTTCTACTGTAGCCCAAGCCTACCTTACTGGATGCAGTATAGCAGTGTTATAATGTCCCAGCAACTGACACAGTTCAGTACTAGGTCCCAGTACCTGATGGTTCAGTAGCTGGCTCTCTACTGTCCCGTAGTCCACTCCCTCTTGCTCTATCTGCAAACATGTCTCTGCAACTTTGACCCATTCCGTGATGTCCTGCCACACAGTACGATACTCGGTACGTAAGATCTTTGCAGTCTTCAATTTTTCTTCTTCTTCCGTTATCTTGGCCTGAAAATAAATTAAGTTACTCAATACTGCACACACACAGTGATTCGGGAAAACAATTCTGCACTAAACAATCTCTTAAAAGTGACTTGAAAATTCAAAAGTTAAATTTTAATTTGGTGTTTGCTCTGTGTCTAATGGTTGCCGTTACCTTTATTTGTTCTCCAAGGCTCTCAAACTCCTCAGTTTTCTCCTTGACCTCCAGTGGGACATTCTCATCCAGGTTGTCATATTTGGCACTGTGCTCATCAATTTGTTCCATCATAGTTTGAACCTCTGCAACCATCTCTTCTTTCAGGGTAGTTAGCTGCTGCAGCTCTCCGTCCACGTCATCCAGCTCCAAGCTGAGCTGTTCGCGGGGTTTCAGCGCTGACTCTTTCTCGCGCAGGGAGTCCAGCGTTCGAGCGAGATCGGTTTCAAAATCCTCCCTCTCTGCAACTACCCCCTGTAGCTGCTGTAGCTTCCGTTCAGCGTCCTGCTGTAACCCCCGTGCTTTCTCCTCGATGTTTTTGGCTTGGTTGATTAAGGTGCGGGCATCCTTAGACCCGGCCTCAATCGCGATTTGTTGGGCCATGTCGGTGATGATGCTCACATCAGGCTCTTTGCTTTGCAAGATCTCGATTACGGTCTATAGAAGAGCAAGAAGAAAAAATTTTAATATTACTTTTTTTCCCCAAGCATCAAGAATGACAGAAAAGCATAACTTTGAAGCATTACAAGACATCCACAATAACACTAAAACATGATCTAGCATATCGTTAAATGTGTAGAAATTTATCCAAATTTCAATAACCTTCTCCACACAAATGATCCTAATAGTCACACACAACATGCTACTGGTATTCTACAGAGAAGTCCAGTCTCCCTACCCTGTATCTATCCAGTTTGGTATGGACAGCCACCCCCAGTACGTCAACAGCCTCCATCTGTTCCTGGCAGTCTTTCAGAGCGTGTTCCACTTCTCCCTTCAGTGTGGAGTACTGCCGCCGCATGCTCACTGCCTTCTCGAGCTTCTCTAGCTGCAGTGTCGTCTGTGCCTGTAACTCGGCGTACGTCTCCGTCAGACGTCTCACTTCTTCCTCTGACGCCGGCTGTCCCAGACTTTGCAGCTGTTCCTGGGACTGGGTGAGTCGCTCAAACTGGGGCTGCAGCTGTGACAGCTGATCCTTCACGTTCTGAAAGCAAGAGGTCCATGGACCTTGATGATGACTGTAGATAATGGCAACTGAAACATAACATGACTATTGTGTATTCCATCATACCAATTTTGAGACAAATGCACTGAATTAGCCCAAAATGACTTTGACAATTACAAGATCAAAGTACCCACTATATTTGCTTTTGGTGTTCCCCAGTCCAAACTTTTCACTCTGTTTCACAGTATGATCAGCGTTTTTCAAGTTATACGAGTCATAAATTTCGTTCCGTTTTGCTCCACGAGCAATTGTTTTCACTATATACCATCCATTTTAAGACAAGCACATCAAATGACCTCCAAAAATGACCATGAACATTACATGGTCAACATACTTGCGACTTTCTGAACAAACGTGTTTTAGAGATGGGCAGACACCAGATGCCCAAGCCACATTAGCTCTGCTGACACAGACAAGCAGAGCTAAATACATAACACATCATATCCAAAAAGTACTTACAACCAAGCTATGGTCCCCCATAAAGCAGCTCAGTTTGGTCTCAAACTCTCAACTGTCATTTTGTGTGACACAGATCATGCAGATTGGACTTCAAAGCTTTAATGAATGAATTATTATAAGTAGACTTACATAGTGTCAAAATTTTGTAAAATGCTCCAAGTCCTGTGCTGTATAAATAACCTCATACAAGACATGTGGTTTTAGAAACAAAGGTTTTTATTTTTTGTCACAGCCCCCAAGCCCTGTACCTGAGCCTTCCCCAGCCTGTCCGTGGCCTCCTCCAGGCGAGGTCCCACCCCACGGCTGGCCTGTTTGAGGTCCTCCTGTACCACACACAGCAGACGGGTCACCTCCAGCAGCTGGTCCTCCAGCTGGCCACGCTGACCGAGGGCTGAGTCCACGGTCTCCTGTCTTTGCTGGAGCTCACTCAGGTATCTGTAGGGAGGGATGATAAACACACTCAGGTCAATACCACTGCAATTGACGGCAGTTTCTGTAATCAACTACAAAACAAGATTTTAAGCATGGAAAAGAAATAGTTGTCATGGTGATTAGTGACTGAACTGGAGTCCAAGATCCCTCTGAAACTTGTCCCTAATAACAATGATTGATATAACTAATGGCTGGATAACAAGGGATAAGGGATATTAAATATACTCCTTAATTATTAAGGGACATATTTAATGGAAAATATTAGATATCACCTAAGGGATAAGGGGTGACATAGGTTTTAAAAATATTGCCCCAGCCCCAGCTTTGAGGGCTGAACATTGATTTCAAAAATAGTTTAAGCTATTCTTTTAACATAAGTCTGAATTTAACCAAACAGTTCTCAAATTTAAAAATTTAAAGACCAGCCCCAAGCTCACACCTATAAACACCCACAGTTATTGTATAATTGTTTCTTTGTGACAGCCTGGCTTACTTGGCCACGTTTTCTGTGAGGCGTTCTACTTGTGTTGTCAGTTCATTCTGGTCGGTGTCATTAAGTGTGTCCTTGATTGTGTCGCATCGCTCTCTTACTTCATCCAGTACAGACAAATGCATACGGCCTGCGTTGGTCAATGTCTGTAAAGAAACGGAGGTCAGAACAGTGACAAAGTGTGAAGCAATGGAATACTGTCCAACGTAATGGATCTGAAGTCACCAGTTTTTCTCAGCAAGGCATGGTTAATGTGAAACCAAGAATACCAGTCCATTCCTTGAAAAGATCACTTGTGATCAACAGTGATCTCATTGATACAGTCAGATTGATAGTTAAAAACTTTTAAAGTTTTAATAACAAATCTGACAAATATTTATATGATCTTTATACCGATTAAACATCACTAAGCACCAGTAAACAACAAAGATCTAATTGATACAGTCAGATTGATAGTTAAAAACTTATTGAAGTTTTAATAATAAATCTGACAAATGTTTATATGATTTTTATACTGATTAAACATCACTGAGCACCAGTAAACAACAAAGCCTGTACATACAAATAATCCAGCAACATTAACAAAACCACATATCAGTTTTGCCAATTGTAAACCCCCATTATTGTATACCTGGTATTTCTTGCTCCGCTCTCTCAGCTGCTCGCTGCTGCAGTCCAGTATAACAGGTAAGGCGAGCACTCCTTCAGTCTCCGTTACCCAAGCCTCAACGCGACCCAGCTCAGCTTCTAGCTGTTTACGGCCTACCAACGCTTCCTGGGCCTGTCTCAGCCAGTCTTTGATAAAGGCTCGAACCTTCTCGTAGCGCTGCTCAACATCTTTGGGAAGCAAGAGGGTGTAACTTAAAATTTTATGGGAGAAAAAGACTTTTCCTCTCGAATTTTCAGTGGTTTCTTCAAGGGGTCTGACATCTAGGACATCTACTATATGGACATCTAAAATATTTAAGGAAACTTTGATTGTTATCTATTCCCGAAATTGTTCTTGTCTAGGTTTTCAAATTACACCATTAGGAGGTTACCGTATTGACTGCTTACATAAGAACTACACACTTAGATCGTACCTGTGTATTCATAATATATTTCAACTATGTTTTAGAGTTTCAGTGACTGGTAGTGTACTTTTCACTAAAAGGCTTCAAGTTAGCTACAACACAAAGTATGCATTACATACAAACAATAGATGGCAAATGCTTAAACAAAACAGCAACCAACAGCTAGATATCTGCATGTTTTTAAACACCGTACAAAACAAACTACTGATACAACATAGGAAATTTAATCTCAAGTTTTGTAAATGGCTATATGCATATACTGCTGATATTTGTTTTCTAAAGTCTAAATGCCATCTCCTGTTAAACAAACAGTAAAATACATATATAGCAGATTTAACTTTAACCTTTCTCAATTGTTATCCGTTACAGTAGTTCCCCTCTAATAAGGACACCCCTTCTTTCAAACAATTCTGTCCTTATTACAGAAGAATTCTTTGGTGAGAAGGAGCACTATAAATTATGCATTTCTCAGTACTTGTTGCCAAGAATTTGTGTCCTTTCTAGAGAATGTTCTTCAAGACAGGGACCACTGTATATATGCAAGTTATTTGGCCACAAACTGAGAACTCACCTTGAAGCTTACGTTCCATGTTTTCCTTGTCCCCGTTGTGACTCTGATCCACAATACGGCGACCAGCTGCCAGGAAACGATCTACAGTTCGTTTGAAGCCTTTGATGTCAGACATCACATTCTGCATGGTTAAACATGATAACGCATAAACGATTAGTAGATGGATGGCTCTAACTTATATTTAAGTGATATGGTCAAGAGTTTCTGGGACCAATTTCCATAAAAATCTTATAATCAAACTCAGTGAGTTCTCTAAACACCTTCAAGTTGGTAACTACTGTGTATACTATGCTTAAGATCAGTTTTTAAGACTAGTAAGTTTTTTTTCCTAAAGACCAGTCGCGAGAATTCCTGATCACACGACAACAAACAGGCTGAAACATGGTACACCACTACACGTGCTACAGCATACTCTAATAACATGAATAAGGCCACCCTATTTGGCAAGAAATTGTGGCGCCGTTAGGCCGGTGCCCTTTGCTGAGAGGGAAATTAAATGCATCCATTGTAGCAGTGGCAAAGGCTTTTGGATATATTGCAGAGGGTGGCCTCTATTGAGAGTGGCCACTAAGAGAGGGACTACTGTACATCTTGGTAGAAATATTTCCTTGAGATGCCTGAAAGATGAGATAAGCGGCACAAATAGTGGAATTTCATGACACGCCAACTGAAAGCTTCAATCACAGTGGTTGTCTGAACGGCGCCACATGACCAAAGGTATTTAGGTTTTTGAATGAAAATGACTATATGTGTTGCGATTTTGTGGCATGAAATACTCCCTATTACCTTCTTATTCTCCATTGCTCTTGTCAGGTCTTTAGGATGGAGAGGCAGTGAAATCCTGTCCTGCAGCATCTGTTCTTTCTGGATCAGCCAGTCTGTGACCTTGTCAAGGTCACCCTGGATCGACTGACGAGATGACACCTCCTTGGTCAGCTTCTTCTGTTTCTCCGTCGCAGCATCCCGCAGGGAGTTCTGCTGATCCTGAAGGCTCCGGAGACGCTTGTCCAGGTTTTCCCGCTCCTTGGCACTGAGAATCTGGAGCACGCTGGCTGTCTGCCGCTCCAGAGAGGTCAAGGTCGTCTGCCTCAGCTCAATCTGCTGGATTATCACCTGTGGGAAACCAACAAAATTTATATTAATGCTATCTGATCTCATGGAAGAGGTTTATGCATCACACAGCAACTATCACACAGCAACTACATACAAATTTGTAACTGGTAAAACATGTACAATAATGCTTCACAGAAACTTTGGGAATTTGAGCCAGAGTCTTTACTCTTGAAAAACTATTTATAATACTCTTACAATACCAATTAGGCTTCAATAGTGTACTAATAGTATGGTTTCTTTTCTAAACACTGTAATTTAATGTGATCATCTGGGAAACTGCCAACCCTATACCTGGTCCGGTACCAAGTAGTCCTACATACATATGGTATAGATGACTCAGTCTTTCACTATACCGGTAGCATGTGTTCAAAGTATACTGTTCGATGTTTCATGAACATGATCAAGGAACTCCTAAATATGGGAATAAATGGTACTAAATTGACAAACTGAAAATTTAGGTTTTATAACAATTAATTTAACATGTTGCCTAATGCTAATGATAAACACATGATTGTAATATTCACATAAAAAAATAACTTTGAAGGGCTTAAAATATATTACCCAGTATTTATTATATTTTTGTTTTATTTATTATTTTTATCTCTATTTTCTTCTTTTTTTTTTGGGGGGGGGAGAGGGGAGGATTATATCATGTATTTAATAATAATAAGTCCTGTCCCAACTAGCTTGATTTAACTCACGTTATGCTGCTCCAGTACTTCCCGGGCCTCGGCGACATTGAACCCTACTGCAGGTTGCCTGTCAACCTCTGCCTTAGTATCTGTCAGCCAGGTTTCAAATTCGGTGACATCGTTCTCCAGTGTAACCTGACTGGACTGGACAGTACTACAGCTCTGTAGCTGCTTCTCTGCACGGTCCAGGCAGGCCGATAACTTCTGCTGGAGTGTGCTACAAAAAAAACAACAAATTTTACTACTGTAAATAATATACTTTACTGGCCTAAAGATTCACCCAAGAAACTATCAGTAAACACAACTCAGTATTTCAACTGGATTCAGTACGATCAGAAAATATATTCTGAAGTATAGTAGCATCAACAATAGAAGTTATATTAACTGTTTCTGTTATAGGCATTACCTTAATTGCTACTACCACCAGCACTGGTAGAACTTGTAACTGTAGAAGTGCATGTGACAGTCAATACAGTTTAGCCCCTAGATACTAGTCAAAGAACATCATCTCTGAAACATTGTCCTGCCAAGTCTACTGCTAGCATGAAAGTCTAATGTCAAAAAGTTCCTTTATAATCAGAAAACATCTGTTTAAACCTGTTAAATATAACATACACATATACAAACCTGCTCTAAAGACCGCCTGTATATAAAGACCACCTGCTTATAAAGACCACATTTTACAGGTTTCCAGTGGTATACTTTCCATGTTACTGAACCTTGAATATAAAAACCACCTGTGCATGAGGACTACGATTTGTTGGTCTTGGTCTTTATATATATATATATATATATAAGTTACACTGTATATACAGACGAGCCAGAGCATAAGATTCCTAGGTAGGCCTGTACCTGATGTGATCATCCACCAGCTCTTTGTCATGTAGGCCTAGGCTTGGTGTCAGCTCTGCAGCAGACACTTTCAGTTTCTCAATGTCCTTGCTCTTCTCTTGCAGGGATTCTTGCATTTTCTGCAAACATTTGACAGAAGGTACATCAGTTTTATAACACAATGTAACGATGTAAGACGGACTGTCATCAGTTGCAAGTCATTAGCCAGACCTGTTCATCAGTGGTCACTTTATTACATGTACATGTACCCATATGTGACCACAAAAACAAAGTTGAGTCATGCGAATTGCAGGAATTTTTTTTCCTCAGTGTGCCATTTTCTTTTCTACCGGTAAATACACTGTGTGTGCTTAATGGTATGTAAATGAGCCATGAAAACTTTAAATTATGTGCATGGTCTTGAAAGGGAGGTACGTTATGTACATTAACTTTAACGCTGAAATACATTATAATTATTACAATCTGATAATTACCATCCCCAGTATATAATTATAATAGAAATAACCTGTACTAAGGATTCAGCCGTTTGTAGCCACCTTTCCCAATACTTTCTATTTCTTTATATTATGTTCACTCAGAGATCACACACAAAAGGTTAAACATTTTTCCAGGACATATCCAGTCGTTTTTAGAACAAATTTTATTTTTCCCAGGACAAAATGTTATGTCTGTATATACACACAAGGAGTAGAAACTCGAACTTTAATTGTTCTGTATGTATATAACAGTTGCTGTATCTTTAAAAATTCTGAGCAAAAAGCTTGCAGAATTGAACGAATAACATGAGAGAGTGGGCAATTTTCTGCAAATCGAGGGGTTTTGTCAAGCTGTTTTATTTTTCCAGGAGTTTTCCATGACTTTCTTTCATTTTCAAGTACTTTCCAGGCCTGGAAATTGTTTTATCATTGCAAAAGTCAAATACATTCCAGGATTCGTAAGAGCCCTGGTTCATAAGCCTGTTAATTTGTATCATCTTAAATGGAGAATGACACTTTCTTTTCTGTAACTCACTGTCAGAATCCATAGATATTTCTTCTTTTAGGGTAAGATAATCCCACCATCTCTTACATACCGCCTTTGTACATATTTTTTTCTTGTAATTGATCTTTTTGCTTATTTTTCCTTTATATTTCCAGAGCAAAGTGTATACAGTGGTCCCTCTTACTGGCCACTCTTAACAAAGGCCACCCTCTCTAATAAGGCCACAACTCTTTGCTGCTGCTATTATCAATGTATTTACTTCTTCCCCTCACCAAAGGTCACCTGACTCTAACGTTGCCACAATTTCTTGGCATATGAGGTAGCCTTAGCCTTATTAGAGAGGGACTACTTTACTTCCATGAATAGCTAATCCAGACTAAAAGACATTTTCAGCATCAAGACTCGACATACACGAATAAGGAAAACTATTAGATCTTCCGCTAATGCGGGTCAGGGAATTCTATTTTAAAGTCGCTAGCCAGCATAACTGTGTCTGATGGGGGATATTTTCAATGCTAATAAATAAAAAGAAATTGACTGTTTTTTTCTGTAAAAGCAGCTGAATGTTGATGAGTCCAGCATTATCATGATTATAGTAATCACCCCCAGCCCACCCATTAGCTGTATACAGTGAAACCTCTCTTGAGAGACCACTGCTATGAGAGACCACCTGTCTTGACAGACCACGCATTTTCCGCAGGACCTACATTTCAAGATAACTGAACCTGTCACCAGAGACCACCTGTCTTGACAGATCACATTTTTGTGGTCAATTTGGTGGTCTTTCAAGACAGGTTCCACTGTACTGCCATGCAGTTGTGCTTCAGATTATTTTTTTTCTCTACCATTACCACCTATCTCTCTAAGAAGTTTAGTATATGGGTCTGTCTCTGGATCATGGCCATTAAAAGAATCAACATGGCAAACATCCAATGTCTTTTTGTGCTATGTTAGAGACTTTTAATTATTCCATTCAATTTTCAGTAGTGTATTGAAAACAGACACATGTGAGACAATGTATCATGGTGTGTGAAAACACATAACACTGTGTGAGAAGTAACACATTTATTTCCATGTTCACAGAAATCAACAATTTATTAAAGGTAACACACACTAGAAATTAAACATGTACTTTGATTCTAAAACATGCAGGATTTTGTACAAAGATCTTGCCTTTGAAGCAGAATATTACACAAATACATAATAGCTTTAACTACTGACTTGAATCACAAATGCTCAACTTGATAAACATTTAACTAATTAGGAATCTAAAGCATAAGAAAAGCCATGGACGGATAAATAGATACACTGCAAACCAAATATACACAAAATGATATGTTGATATTTGGACCGAGACAAAGCATTTGTCTTATTACATAATAAAGTAGCTCATGAAAAACAAGGCTTATACATGATATCATACAGCAAGAATTCAAAAGGAATCCCACAAAAAAAAAACTACATAGGTCTACGAAGCATACATTGGCAACATGGAACATGCGGAAAGTTGAAAAACTAGCATACAGCGATACAAAATATGACATGTTACCTCAGTTTATCACCAAATTGTTGGACGGATTTATGAATTGTCTCTTTGGCTAGCATTTCTAGAAGATCCAAATTATGCACAGAGAAGCATTAATCTATTTAATTATGGATCAACATCCCTGATATACGTTTTCAAGCATGTGCGAGTCTTCCCAGAAGAAGTCAATTACCAACTTCCAGAACATATTCTTTTAAACGTAGACTTGTGTATATCATGTATAAAACATGTAAAATTTAACAGAGTGAAAAATGCGCATCTAAATACTACAAATATGTTCAACATGTTTAACATAGTACAATGTGTATATTAAAATCAATAAAAGCAATATGTAAGATAATACTTTTCAAAAATACAATAGTCATCTATATCTGCCAACCACTCCACATGCTGCAAATACAGACAGCGCCCTGTAACCAGCTTAATTATTTCACTTTTCTTCTTATATTGCTTTATAAGACTAACTACTTGCTCATGGCCCCAAATAACTTTTTACATTAATGGTCCACTGCTTAAACATACATTGGTGTGCAAGTTAATAAAATGTCAGCATATTGGGTGAAAAGAATCACCACACGATTGAAGAAACAGCTGCATCGTGCATTTTGTACTTCGCTTTCAACAGATCGACTGAAGTAGCAGTTATCCTGTACTTAGTCTGTTAGTTTGGAGAGTTTACTGGTGAGGTGTTTCATTTCCTGAGCTGCCTTTTTGGCTTTGTGTATGTCCACTGGTCGTCCCGAAGGCGACCTGACCTTGACCCGATCTTGGGAAGTCACTCTGCTTGCAGAGAGGTGACCATGGGGGTGGGGGTGGCCCCGGGAGTCATTTCTGTTATCAGCCGAGTTCGGATCACTAAATACACTTCTAGGGTCCAATGCTCCACGGGATCCTTGAGCTGCTGGCCCTCTGGATAGGCCTGAGTGCATCCCAGCTTGATATAATCCTTGGTGTGGTGGTTGTACCTGCGCCGTTCCCGGTATAGGGTAAGGTATCCGCTGTACCTGTTGAGGGTAGGGTGGTGGAGGTGCCATTCTCACAGGGGCTGTCATAGGTGAAGCAGTCATCATCCCAGGTCCTTGCAGGCCCAACCCATGCATGGCAGATCGTGGCCTCAGTGTCGAAGGTTGAGCAGAAGATGAGCCTCCTCTGTGGAAGGCATGGTGCTGCCAGGATCCTGGTGGTGGACCAGAATTGGCCAAGTGTGACTCTTTGTATGTTCCATGAGGCTGGTGCAGTGCCGCAGTGTGTGTACCATGTCCTATTGGAGGGGGTGTCACAGATCTCCTCTGGGAGTGGTCCCGACGGGAAGATCTGGTCCGGGGATCCTGGTTGCTGCTTCCTGATGTTGGTATGTATTTCTGAGTCAGCTCATCGTAGTACCGTTCATGACTTCTGTATCGTCTGTCACCATCCTCACTGTGCAGACTCTCTATGCTGTGTCGGCGACGGTGCCGTCGTGAGTGCGTTTTCCCATCCTCTCCCCCAGCCATTCCAGCAATGTCTTTAGGAGCTCTATACAGTAACTCCAGCCTACGACTGCTGTACAATTTCTCACCATCTTCTCCCTCGGCTGCCGACTCGATCGCACTGTCTGAATCTCCACCCTTGAGACCTTTGGAAGCAGATGTTTTCTTGCCTCTGGACCTAGAGCGGGCTTTACGACTCTGTGATGGATCAACCTGTTGCTCTTGCTCCACAGCTGGCTCCAGTTTCCTCCTCAAAGACTTCACTTCACTCAGCATGAGCTTCAGCAAGTCTTTTCTGGACATGCGAGAAGATGTTGAGCGTGTGTCAGAGGCAAAGTCCACCGTAGTATCAGTATCTCGGGAGCGATTACCGCTGCGGTTACGCTGTTGTTTTGATTTCTTCTTGGATTTTTTCCCAGACTTTGTCTTGATCAGGTCTGAGGCAATTTGAACGAACTCTGCCTCAGCACCTTCTTGGATATCCTTGTTTGGTGCTAGATCTCGGAGAGCGTTACTTCTGGGAGTGCTGCCAGATGTATCCATCTGCCGTCTATTCGATCTTTTTGCCACCTTCAAAGGAGGTTGATCTTTCTTCTCACTGTCTTTCTGTGTCTCTAACAGTGCTGCCTGAACAGGCATTTCTTGGCTAATGTCTTTTGCAAATAGATTTCCATGTGCTTCAAGTTGAGGTTCTGGTTGAAATACAGCAGGCTGGTGCAAGCTTAGCTGCTGATTAAGGCATTCCAGCAACTCATCAGGAGCTGGTGTTGTTTCCGACGCCTGCCTGCTCTCTGTCTGGGTCCAGCCATTCTGCTGAAACTTGGGACCATCATCCAACAGTCCCCGGGTCTGTGTCATTGCATGTGTGTGTAAGTCCTCTGGAAAATACTGTCCAAACGTCTGAGTGGCAAAGTCCCTCGATGTGCAAATATCCAGATCACTGGAGGAGATCAGAGACCAGGGGTCCAATGATCCAGATCCATTGGTCTGTGAAACAAATGGATCCCCAAGTGCTATGAGTCCTCTGGGCATGTCCAATCTGGATGATCCCAGTAGTCGTATTTTCAGTGGAGTTTGGGTGGACTGGTGAGATGGGGTTTGTTGACTGAAGTCCTGTTTACTGCCTGTGGATTCCTGGTACTCAGCACTGAGAGCAGAGTCCCAGGATTGACCCTGCTCTGATCCAGACTGGTCTCTGGATCCTTGCCAGGACTGAGTCCCCTGTGCACTGGGTGGTCTCCTCCTGGTGTTAGCAGATCTTGCACGGTCACTGCTTCTCGATAACCTTCCATCTGCACCATGTGCGCTGAGGTTTTGCATTTCCTGGGCCGTGTCTTCAGCAATAATGCCATGGGAAGCATTTCGGACATTAGCTGTAGCACCTTGTATGCTGTGTACTGAACTCGGAGTAGCACGGTCGGGAGTGACTCCCGCTGCCATAGGATCATGTACTATGTGATCACTGACAGCTATGGGAATGCTGTGTGAATGCGGGAACCTACCAGCAGCTCCACTGCTAGAGTCTGTGGGCTGAGTGGGACCTGAGGGGCTAACACTTTGGGGCATCGATACATCATCTCTCTGGGGCATTATCTCTCTGTGAAGCTGCTGGTTTGGTCCTACTGTCTCAACACTATTATCATCAGCCTGATATATCACTCCCACATCCTGCAATTGTTCATTACTCCGGTCCATAGAGTCACGAGGTAAGACATCACCACTCATGGTGCTATCAAATGAGGCCATATACTGTTCATAGCCCTTTAAGTATCGCGGTTCTGTTCCCAGATCGTGGGTGATATTCAGCATTCTGGAGTCTTCTGGATCCTGCTCCAGATCAAGTCTGAAAGAACCACTGCTGTGATATCCCACGGTATGCAGTAAACCTGGATTGGTCACATCCCCATCCTCGTCAGAGTTGTAGTCTCCAATTTCATCATAATAAATGTTAGAACCAGGAACTGATGGAAGCCGTCGTCGTCTGGATGGGTAAGTCTGAGTTTCCACAGACTCCGGGGTTTGGGTTTTGCGGTGTCGTAGCGTCTGAGTCCCAAGGTCTCTGGTATCGATATACTCTCTCTCTGGTTCAGGCTCGGTGCTTCCGGAATGCCAGGAGAGATTGTCATCCTCTGGATTCTCCACCATTCGGCCATTCTGCATTGCACTGGGGTTTAGAACATACGTGGTCCGGCTGACATTGTGTTCCACGACCTCCACATCTTGACCGGTCTCCCCAAGCTGGGCTTGATCATCACGCCACCTATAATCCACGGACCCATCCCCATTGACATCAACCCACACCATGCTATCCGAATCTTGACCATGCTCAACTTGAATATTCACAATCTCAGCCGACTGCTGATCTGAAGGCAACATGTTGCTGTGAGTGATACCAGCTTGATGCCTTGGAGAGGATTTTCGTAAGGCTTCCTTAGCCGAGTCTGTAAGTGAAGAGGACTCTGGAGTCTGACCAAAGTAAATCAGCCTTCGATTGTCATAATTGTCATAGGAATTGTCGCTGTGTCCGTTGTACCATCCTTGGATGTTTCCAGTCTTAGAGCCATGGCCAGTCGTAGCTGTAGCAGCCATCATTTCTTGCATAGCCAGGTCAGCCTCTAGCACAGCCTGTACCACATGTTGTCCATGGCTCTCTGAATCTGTCTCACTGTGTACGGAGATCTCCCCC
>JAAUYG010035962.1_pt1 | contig 16576 bp, 9 predicted proteins | sample 7278091 | NCBI WGS metagenome assembly JAAUYG01 (sample SAMN14350201, study PRJNA611818) | marine sediment metagenome | isolation source: surface marine sediment (0.6m) | place: French Polynesia: Moorea | collected 2018-08 | reverse complement strand
TAACAAAGTTTCTAGATAAAAGATATCTTGGAAGTCTGAGGCAAGAACTTGTGGGATTCTTTTCTTTGTGTACGGTAATACCATATCACTACTAAAATACATGCAAATGGGTGGGAATAACTTTATCCTCACTTGACCCTTTTCTTTGTTGTCCAATGTTTGGCCATGATTTCATATTGGAATGGCTGTAAGTGTTTTTACATGACATGGACAATCATCATGAATCATGCTGTATATTGTAAGTGTGACATGCATCCATTTATAACACTTAAGGTGGCTGCTGCAAGCTTTGTGGATCTGTGGAGCATTACAAGAAGGACTGTCCAACTCACCAACAACGACAGGGTAAATATGGGAACCAATATTTTTATCTCTGCTTGACCATGTTTACTTGTGAGCAGAGCTACTGTCGTGGCGCAGGCGTCCGTCATCCATTAACTCAGGCTTCTCAGAAACCGCAGCATGGATCCAGGTCAAATGTTATGGACAGCTCCCTATCCACCATATCTCCAGACTTTTTTCTTGTTTCAACATGTTTAGTTGCTGGACACAAACTGATCTCCTGCTATTGGAAAGCTCATTTACAATGTTGTTTATTATGTATTCACCTCCAGCTTAATCCAGAAACTGAATTATTAACAGCAGTATGGTGCAGCTATTTTTGTGATGAAACAACCCATGGTTGAGAAGATAAACAAGGTTTTACATATGTTAATTTTGTCAGAAGCAAAGTAGCCTCAGTGTTAATTAGCTATCCATGTCTTACTTCTGGAGTGGCCTCTACCCGTGTCGTGTCATGTCTAGTATATTAAAAAACATAATAATATTAATATGGTTAAACTTGCTGTAAAGACAACTTGTGTATAAAGACAATCTGTTTATAGTAACCATGTTCTGCAGGTTCGTGCATATTTTCTGTGTTGTTAGCCCTCCTTTATAAAGACCACGGGTTTGAAAGGACCACATTTTGCTGTTCGTGTGGTCTTTATATACCGATTTCACTGTACATGTAATAATAATATCAATCTTTTCACCACCAGGTATTGGCGAGGTGAAGTTGCAGAAGTGGACAAACATGGACAGTGTGGATGCTGAACTTTGGGGTTCGGAGCCTCACAAACCTAAGAAAAAGACTCCGAAGATTGTGACATTTTAGGCAACTGAACCACCTTGCCATCGCAACATGTGGACACTTCTTGTTACAGTGCTGTTGGGTATAATAAAAATATATGGAAAGAATGAGCAGCATTTATGTGTTTTACCTGCCCAATGGGCAAAATGTTAAGATTCATTACTGATGATTGCAGCATATGTAACATATAGATACATATTATGCTGGTATCGCCAGTGTATGGTCAGTACCAGCATTGGCACATAAAGAGTTGAAAGCCTAAGTTGCACCCTGCTCTTGGCCTACAGTTTAACTAGCAGTACAGTAAAAACCTGGGGCTGTATAAAAGGAATCTCAAGTCTGGAACTCATCTTAAGGCTGGTTCAAGGCAATGAATGCAAAGATGATTTGTATGTTTCTGGAATGAAGATTTTTCTAAGAACTGATCCCTAGCATTAAAGTCGAAGCCAGCGGTTTTTATTCTGGTATAGGTCTTTGTGGTATTGCATCGGTAACTTGGGCTTGACAATGAGATCCAGATTGGTATTCAGCCACCTGTGAACTAAGAATGCTTTAAAATTTGGCACAATACCTAATATAAGTGACCTAGGACCTAAAGTGACATGTAACTTTAACATTTGTAATTTAATTATCTGTATACAACTTAAAAAGTGACTGGATATCTGGTGACCTGAAAGGGGACCTATATGGAGCCCATTCATTTGGGGTTTGGTCTTTTTTCCGTGATCTGGAAATAGTGTTTCCCTCAACATCGAATTCCTCCTGGCGTTAACCCAAGAATTTATTTTTATGGTGATGTTCTCTGAAACTGAGCCATGGTCAGAAAAATCTTGAGCACCCTTCAGCATATTCTGAATTCTGGTAACCGGTCTAACAGTTGACGGCAAAAACAAAACTCAAGTTTGTGATAAAATATTTATTTGCAAAGTTAAGATACGAACAGAACTTCTATATGGTTCTCAGATTCAGCACAGAATAATATACGTATCGATCATGTTGATTTGACCTTCTGATAGTAGGTAGTAGAAATTGGCATGATTGGAGCACAGTACAAGTCCTCTTTACTGGTGGGCTGATCAATCCTTTTGCTCATTAATATTAAATATATTTGTATAACGTTTGTAAAGAAACTCCGGCTGTAAAATCAGCTTTCAAACTTTGATTTGTTGCTATAGCTGACACAGATATCCATGCAATGTATGCTAGAAAAAAAAAGATATGTAAATGCCTGGCAAAGGTATGGGAACTCTTTTTTTTTCTGTGGTACAATACTTGGAATTATTGAAAATGGCATTCAGCATCGCAGGTATGGTTGGCTACATGTAATATATTATTTGGTATAATCATTTTGTGAAACACACATCTATACAAAGTAAAATATAGGGCAATTATTAACACTCGCCATAATAACCAATTCAGTCAACAAACAGTGACAAGACCAATAGTTATCAGCTTAAATTCACACATCATTCACGTTGGACTTTGTTAGTGACTGTTGTTACACAAATGTCAATATGTTATCACACACAAATATTGTTTTTAACACTAACATATTGCAAACGAGTCCTACGGTCATTGGTTACCGTGCGTTAGTTCTGTTGATCTTGTATGATCAAATACATTCAGTATTTTACTGGGTTAATACACTTAGGCGGGTTCAACAAGTTCAAAGCCAGTCTCTGAGCCAAAGGTCAGCAACAAGCAGTTTTACAACAGTGCAGTGGCCTCCTTCTAATAGGGACACCCCTCCCGCCAAACACTTCTGTCCTAACAAGAGAGGTGTCCTTTGGTGATTAGGACCATAACGTGCATACACAGTACTTGCTGCCAAAATTTGTCCTTGAATGAGCAGCGTACTCTCAAGAGTGTCCTTTAAGAGAGGGATCGATCTACACTGCATTGAGGTTCTGCTATGTCTGAGCCGTCCTTTGGCGAGGAGGAGCATCACATGCATTCACAGTACAGTACTTGCTGCCAAAAATTTGCCCTGGACAGAGGGGTGTTCTCTCGAGGGTATTCTTTAAGAGGGACTGCTGTACACTGCATCATAGTTCTGCTACATCTGAGCTTATGGGTGTTCGTGGGATAAAACCGATCCAAAAATGCTTTCAACAGTTTCAACGAGAATGCGTCACTCTTCAACAGGTGTCAGTGTTATGATAACTTGATTTCTTTCACTCCACATGGAACTATATTGTGGAGGTGAGTATTGACACATTTGCATGGCCTGCAAAAAGTCGCTAAAAAAAATTAACACAGTGTATAGGTATACATGTACATACACACAGATTTCAAGTGTCGACAAAGCACCCACCATATATCGCCAAACAGGATTTTTTTGTGATACGTGTGTGTACACAAAACGCAGTGTGCCTTACGATATAATACACATTACTGGTATATACCATTTTTCATCAAGGCAAATATCACGTCCACAAACACAGAAGTATCTTGCTGTGGCCAACTTGATAGAATGTCATGAATAACAATTGCATTACTGTATGTACAGAACACCACAACACGCAATGTATTTTCAAGTCTTTTTTTTTTTCAACAAGGTTCACACAAATATATCAATAATATCTCTGTGTAACACATACATCTCTGCGTACATGTAGTTCCTACTATTAAGAATAAACGGATAATAAAATAAACAGGTTGGTCAGGCCTTGTTTTTAATAACTCACGTAACTCAAAGAGACTGGCATGGTAGTCCACTGGTCAGTCTGATTTTCCAATCCTTTAAGACCTTCATAAATTCGCACGAAATTTATATATTCTCACCGTGATCATAGAGTTACCGTTTGACACCAAATTAGGTGATGAATACCTTGAATGTAAAAAGACCACTTGGCTCTGCTCTAAGATGTTATTTTGTGTACTTAGACCACCTGTCATAAAAAAACATTTTAGGCTCCCATGAATAGTCTCAAAACAGAGACCTGCACAGCATTTTCTTCCCACTAAAATAGGATTAAACGATAAATATTGCCACCCAGAGCACGTATTGGTACTGCCGCGTAGTGTGCTTTTCAAGGTTTTCTACACCATTTACAATGATTTAGTAGTATTTACTCCCCTCCCTCCTACAATATTTTTTTTAGCATAGTAGGGGGATAAATGTTATTACAATAGACCCCTCTAATAGAGACCCTTTCAGCCAAACAATTCTGTCATTAGATTGGCATCCTTTGGTATTAAAGAAGGAGCATCACATGCATTCACAGTACCTGCTGCCAACAATTTGTGCCCTTTGTAGCATGCAAGAGGGGCACTCTCTCTATTTTGTCCTTTAAGAGAGGGTCTACTGTATTAGTATAGTAGTGGGGTAAATACTATTGTGATGTAGCAGACCTTGCAAACCACCCAAAGTGACTACGTTGCTGCTGCTGTACCTGCAGGATATTATAGACAAAAAATTTTTAAATAAATCTAACTCAAGTTCATCCTGGTAACCATTGCATTTCCCATGCTTAAGATCAGTGATGTAGTTTTAACTTTATCGTGAAACAGGCCCTTCTGTCTTCAAATTCTCATGAAATACATCTAAATGCATCTATATATGCATTTAATACCACTACAAGCTGGTATACCCGGCTCAAATCAAAATTCAACTTTCAGGCCACTTTGAAGTTTCCCATGGGTGGTCTCAAAATAGAGGGACCATGTACTGCATTTTTCTTGGATCTGACTAATATGGGACTGAATGATAACCACTACTATCCAGATGGTAGCAGTAGCATTATTTATCAGTCAGAGCTACTTACTAGTATCTATATGGTATTAGTATCAGTTTTCACTCTTACTTACATAGAATTATGATAATTGCAACAACATATATTAGCGGGTCCACAAATGCTTTTAAACACTTTAACTCACTTTAAGGTTGTTTTTAGCTTTTAAATGATGCATCAAGCTGGAATTATTACAGACATCAAACCAGCAATTTCTACATTGCAATAGCTCTACTAAAGTGCACAGACATGGCAGAAAATGTTTATGTTACTCTGCTAGTATCTAGTTAATATAATAATTCAACTCTCACTTAATCATTTTAATTGCAAACAACATAACTGATCACTTTGAATTAGCACTGCCCGAATTATTCATATATAATAGTTTGAAACATTAACGATACAGTCGAAGGAGCATGCAAGACTTCTGATGCTGAATAGTTTACTGAATTCATTCAAGCAATAACACAACAAATATATATGATAGTCAAATGCTATTCACATCAAGGCAGAGTACAAATTGCACTTTCGCAACCACAGTCAAAGCCATAGCAAAAAAAACTTCCAACATAGGTCATTGTACATGTACATGTATAGACGCGCTACAACCAAAAGCATATACTAAACATGCAATAAAATTTACATATTATATACGAATACATGTACACAATATGCATACATGTATTCACATATAATACGCATGTATTAGAAAACTGATCTTACAGCATGCACAAGTAAAACAGAAGCATACACTCTTTGCAAGGATAGTTCCCTTTGTCCATTACAGTGGTAGTCAAGTTGAGCATACTGACAAGATACATGTAGGCCTAGCGGTAGATATTGACAATTCTTGATGGATTTTTATATGATCCTCACACAGGCAAGAAAAGAACTTCTAAAACCTGGCAATTTTTACGTTCATAATCTTATCTGCCCGCAGACACGGTCTACACCCTTGAGAAGCTATATATATATTAGTTATACAATACTCAGTCCATTAGGTGCCCCGTGGCCTTAGAAAGGGTTAAATGGCTTACTTAAGAAAACAATGGCTTCCAACTGACTGCTTGTTTCGAGTTTAATAGCAGATAAGGGACAGGACTGAAAGCCCTACAGAAAACACAATCTGTGCTTATTAGTTTAAGAGCCCGTGTACTTAATAGATTGAATATGGTATATCAATACATAAACTAAACACTGGTAGTCTTCTCTGTTTTTCCAATTTTGCACAGATATTTGATGTGCACCTGCACTTTACAAATTGAAATTTCATAGACATTGTCTTGTACTACTCCCAAGGCTGGTGCCTATAGAAAAAAATTTAAGTCTAGAAACACACTTCAATTGATTAAGCTGCACCCTTAAAATTTCACTTGTGGAACTTTTTTTTTAAGAAGTCGGTTCCTAGTCCACTAAGGGCAATGTTGCACGCAGGGAACTTTCTGTCTAAGCACGAATTTTGGCCCACAGCAAGGTTTCCACATTTTCAAATCAACTTTTGCTTCTAGCACAACCCTTTACATTGTCTCTTTCACCCTAGAATTGGTCTTAAAAATATTGATATATATATATATCCCAGAGAGTTTGTATTACATTAATCTTACTAGGATTAAGTATTGGTAACATACTGGTAACGGAAAATTCTTAATACATAAATGCTTCATGCAAGGCAGTTACACAAACTCAACATTACATATGCATTCATCGTCTAATCCAAAAGCATCCAATTTTGATATTTGGAAAGTGAAACTGTAATAAGCTGTATACCAGTATCTCCAGATATGTGACACTTCATCATCAATGTGTTGCCTAAAACCAAACTGCCAAACCTGTCTATGGTATTTCTGAGATTTAGTCATGTATCACCGGGGTGATGAGTTTCACTTCACTTTCGTTTGACACTATTGGCATCTGGTTGGTTAAGTGGTAGTTGATCAGGTGCGAGACGCTTCTGAAAGTTCGATCCTTTGTCCGCACCTAGAAGACAAAAGATTAATAATTATCATTTAATCATATCCCTGATATCATATCAAAAACAAATACATTTGGACACAGGAACAATTATAGCAGCTGTAATATCAAGTTGAAAAATAGTTTCCGTGCACATGTAGTGTGAAACTTATGTTGTTAGCACTGAAACCGTTGGCTTTGTAAACTACCAGTATTTGCTCCTGCCAAAACTGTCAAATCCAAAGAGAAAAATAATATTTTAGTTTGTATTTTTTTGTGTGTGGTGTCTCACATTCTTTTTATTCTTATGACCTTTAATTTTAAACCTGTGCTTGATTTACAACACAAGTGTCCTGAAGTAGGACTTTGTGTATTTCTCGCTCAATGCCTATTATTAAAAGCCCCTGACATATTTGCCCACGTATTATGGCCTTATATTGGTTTTCTTAACATTAGGAAATCACTGCATTGTTTGTGTATGTACTAACCACTTGCTGATGCTCCTGAATTCTGAGTTGGGATAGAGTTCCCAAAAATATTTAAGTCAGGTTTTAGCTTCAGTCGACAATCTGAGAGATGTGATTGGTTGGGGATCTGAGAGATGTGATTGGCTGGGAATATGACTAAAATCAAAACTTAAGATTTTTTAAGTATTTTCAAGAACTTCATTACTGGTCTGATTTCTGAGACTTATATTCAAAGTAGTAACTAGTTTTTAGTCATGCTCAGAAACAGTTCTAAGTCTAAGCTCTAACCAGCCAACAGGATGTGGACCACTCTGAGCAACTGTGGGAATTCAACATTTTGAATCTGTCCAAAGAGCTGCCAGCTTCTGGCCCAACCATCATTTACAAATATGTATGTAAAACTGAGAACGCTTCGCTACCTAGCAAATAATGCTGGCCCATATCACTTAATAGTAATGTGCTGCTTTTGGACCAGTCGGCAGCTCTCACGGAAAATGAGCTCAGCCAAGGTGCTATGGACTCTCACTGAGATTTACGAAAAAAAAAAAAAATCCATTTTTGCATGTAAGGCCCAGCTTTTGCTCAATTCTGATTACAAATGCTCCATACAGTGGAAAATTATATAAGGAATTGAAACTGTTATCTTGATGTTAACTTTAGCCCTGAGCCAAGGCCACATATGAAGAAATATACTTGAGAGGTTCCAGTGGGCTGTCGTTAGAACACAACAAAAGCACATTTACTTTCTAGACAAGAATTCCATTTCTGTAACTTAATGAACTAACAGGTTTTTAAAATTCCTTATTATCCATTTTGCCACTGTTGTTAGCCCCCCCCCCCAACCCCACTGTAATCCTATATGTCACAGGGTATATACATGTATAGCATGAAGGTACGTTGTCACTGGACTCTGGCTTCATCTCAAAGGAAGAATATTCTTACCTCTTGCAGTTAAAAATTGAAACCTCGCCAGATATTTTGACCACCTCCTAGTGGTCTTGTGCACTGACTGATGGTGTCAAGGTCATCCCATGAACGGGTATACATTTTTATTATGATTTGTCAGAAACCTCATAAAAAAATAAATTAACTTTAAATCAATTGACCTACATTGTATTTTGGAACTTTAGTGCTTATGTCCAGTATTGCTGTAGTGTCTACTTACCACGCCCTCAGGATCAACAAGGAGAAGATGTCGTATTCGACCCCCATGTCTGCCACTCAGGACGAACTGACCCGGAGAATTCTGGCTCTCTCTCACCAAAAAGTCACCATCACGACGAAGTAAATCTTCGCACTGCGGAGGCAAAAACATTTGCATTGAGTCTAGAGTCAAAGGGAAATTAACAAGGGACATCTGATATACATTTATGCTGCCAGAAACACTAAATTTACTAGTTCTCGTACTACTACACTTTGCTAAACTTCATATAATTTACTTTGTGGGGAGCTCAATTTACAGAGAAAAATTTTAGTTTAAAACATTGTATCTTGTTTTATTCATGTGAATTCTGGTTAAACTTGATAAATGCACATATTCTTACCATGAGGTTTCAAACCATAATTCTCATGGGTTAGCAGAGCTAACGGCAGAATTATGGTTTGAAACCGATTAGGTAATATATGTATATGTTAAAGCCTATAATAGTGAATGAAAAAGATTCAATTTTTATCAGTTGTAGCAATAATTACTGAGAGCCGTTCCAACAACAGCAGATTGTGCAGAGCAGATTGCAGTCTCGACCAGACTCATAATTATTATATTTAGGCACCTACACATATTTAACACATAAATAGCCATAGTTTTTCTTGCAGGCTTAAGTTCAGTTTGTTACTTTTCTTTTTCAAGAATCTATCCATAGTATATTAGCAGTACCATGTGTCGGCTGATTTTGCCATGAAACCATTTCTCCTCATATGGATAATGACTTGATATAGGTGCCGGACCCCCAGGCAACTGGGTGGTAAACGGTTCTGAAACAAAACAAATTTGTATTTTTATTTTGATGCATTAATAATAACCTGGTGCCCCATAGCTTACGGAATAGTTTTATGGCCAATGGAGCCATATTTCATGACAGGTTCTACTGTACTACGACTGTACTACAATTCTTTGACTGTGGCAATGCATTTTCTCCCTCTTGAAAAAGGGCTAGCCCATCAATATGAAAAAGTCTTTGTTTAGACAGGGTACTCATGGTAAGAGGGGAACTTTTTTAACCTAAACTTCTTACTCATGTCAAAGGCATCCACTGGCGACCTTCCACCAACAGCTCCAGCTTCTGAAGCATCATAAGCCGGAGGCAAAGCAGCTCCCCCTTCAGCTCCTGAAAAGAACACATTACCACATTAACTACAAGAACTGCATAGGGGTACATTATCATCATTATTTTTACTCTATACTTCCATAGTCCCAAACTCCAAGTTAATAATCAGATCTAGTACCCATTACCATAATTTACTTTTTAGGTGAGAAATTACTGCAGTCATGTTTGACTGATAATCCAACCCAATCTTACCTCTCTATGGGTCTGAAAATTCTGCAATCACGCTTGACTGACAATCGAATCTGATTTTACCTCTCTGTAGGCACAAAATCGCAGCAGTCACGCTTGACTGACAATCCAACGCAATCTTGCCTCTCTTTTTAGGTAAGAAATTACTGCAGTCATGCTTGACTGACACTAACAATCCACCCTGATCTTACCTATCTCCGTAGGTAAGAAATGACTGTCTCTCTTCAAAAGATATGTTGGGCTGCCATCAATGCCGATCAGATCAAAATTTTGGTTAGGGTCTTTCTTCTCCTGGGAGCAAAATACACACCACAGTTAAAAGAGTTAGGATAGCATTTTTTAAGCTTTTTAGGCTAAGCGTAAAGAAATACACAAATATATTATAAGAAGAAGAGGACAGACATATCATGGGAAGCATTGTATTATATTTATATAATGACAACAATTTGATAGAGTTTGGGTGTCTGTTTAGAAGTGTAACATGTGCATGTAGTATACATGTACATGCAAAGACGTTTCTGGAGTCAGGTATGTTGACAATGTGAGATATATACTGTAGCCGAGACATGGTTTTTAGCTCTTTTTGGGAGAGCTTTTGTCCATCAATGGCTTTCTTCAAGGGTGATAATGTACATGTATACATGCACAGCAGGATTCTTACCAAATTGTGCATGTTGTGTGTAGTATATGTTCTTAAAGTAATGTACAGATTATCTAAGTTCTCAAGAAATTTGTTGATATTCTGGGGTATCAGCAGCAGTACCCAGACACAAAAGAAGGTAAACATTTGCTCAGATGAGGTTATTGCAAATGTTTAGTACTATCTTGCTAGAAAACAGCTTTCTTTTAACAGTAATTATTTGAAACAGCATTGCCTAACTAATCTTTGGGATCCAAACCTGAGTAAGTATTTTGGAAAAGCACCTCTTTGCTCTTAAGAGTGAAATAATGGAGACAAAGAAGTAAATACTCTGCTTTGGTCTTATTGCTATGGAATCTGAGTTTATACTGCACATTTTACATAAAGACATCTTCAAATGGCACATTGCAATTCATAGGCAATCAAATGAGAAAAGATAACCAGTAAAGGAAAGCTAGGCTTTTAGCATGCATGTTCAGTTTAATTTTTATCAATTTTTTTTTGTACCCACTTAAATATTTAATATGTACTGGGTGTGAGATGATAAATTTCTTTACAACAATTACCACTGGGGTGCTGCCTGGAGAATCATAGCTGTAGGCGAGTCCGCCTGGGTCCGGTGGCTTGGCCCCAGGTCTGTCATTGTAATAGTCATTCTCTTCCCCCCACGAATTAGCCTCGGGGTGGAAACCCCCAGAATGCCTGCAGAGAATATGCAATGTACTAGATACCAATGCATATATAGAGGGGATGCTTGGAATCAAGACTGCTTAGAGTTGAGCAAGTGGTATTCTTAATTCTAAGAGTCTTCTCTCAATGTTTGAAGTCATAGGTAGGGGTACACATGGGTTAAAATCGAATCGACCAAATCGCGCAAACTGGCCGCTTTGGCAAATCGATCTAGCGAAACGGCCAAATTCTTATCTTGCGAGTCAAGATCTGTACTTCTCACTAAAGAGTGATTAGCGATTTAGTGCCCCTGATAACTGCCGATTCATGAGCCAACCCACCTATAAAACTACGATCTGATGAACCAGTCCATTAAAGAATGATCTGTGACTCGCCATGGCTGTTAAATATTGATATATAATTCAGATAGGGGTCTTAAATAATGATCTGCAATTCGCAGTTCTCTGTTAAAAAATAAAACTCGAATCGGGCCATATTTTATAGACTCATGCGTACCCCTATAGGTGTATACCGCATGGCTGTTGGACAACACAAATTGTCTAGAGTCTTATTATACGACAGTTGTAGTTTTTACTGCATGGTTTTCTTGCTTTGGTTTTCTTTGAAACTAGTCCACTACTTAGTGCATTTCTACAAATTTATGAAGCTTTAGCTCAAGGTGTCAGAAAGTTCTTTATATTAACCTTTTTGCATCATATAATCTTCCTTGCAAAGCCAAGTCTTTAATTTTTCTATCATGGCTATACAAGTGCATCAAAGGTAGTTCTTCCTGAAATGTTTACCTGCTTTGAATGCTGACGGCTTCAGGTTTGTGCATTAAATACTGCTTGAATCGGAGCTCAAACGCCTGTCCAATAGTTGTAATGACATCCTGGGCGAGGCCCCCTCCGCACTCCAATACATGGCATGCCCGACCAAAGGCCTCGTCTTTGGCGACATATGCCACAAAGTCCATGGTGTCCTTTAGGGTAAAGCAACAAGGTCAAACATGTGAAATAAAATACCATCACAAGCTTATTGACCACGTACATATAATTCTCTGGAAATGCGGTGTTTAAGTTTAAGTATATTCGAAAGTGCATTTATATATCGATTACCAGGTATTTTCATCAGCATATTCATTTAGCTTTAGTGATGGTGTGAGGAGGAAGAATGGGTTGTGTATGCATCTTGTAATTAATGGTACACAAAACAGAAGAAACAACAGTTTCATTAAAAGAAACTTTATTTTCTCCCAAGTCTTTGTAAATATATGCTTGTAAATCATGCATACCTTGTGCTAGTAGGCCGTTCATTCAACAGATCAACACTACTTGCGAAATTGTGACATGCTCTGATTCGTTTACATGTACATGTATACATTACAATAATCTATCTCAAATCAATGTTGCAGAAGACAAAACTTTAGCAAAACTTGAAATTGAACATCTACGCATGTAATATAATACCTGGTCCATCCTGGCATGAATCTTTAGTTCATTTACTTAAGTTCCACAAGAGTTTTCCCCTGCAGCACCACTAGCTAAACAGTAAGTACAATTTGAAAAGTCAAATTTTAGTTCAAAATCCCCACCCGATACACGTACATTGGTCCCTGCAACTCAAGCCCCGTCCATTTTAAGAGAATCCCTCTATCTTAAGACAGTGTATCAAAGACATATTTGGAGTATAAATATCTGTCTACATTACGACCACCTTCAATTTAAGACCACAATTTTCTGGCCTAATAGGTGGTCTTAAAATGCAGGGACCACTGTACATTGTACATGGTGGCCATCGCCATATACATGATATATACATGCATTCCAGCAAAGGCATAGACCATGTTCACTTACATGTATTTGTACTTTTCTTATAACGCCAAATAAAACCTTCGTAAACTTTGATAAAGCATGGTAAATGAATCTGTACTTACTGCATCACCACCTGAGGCAAAGGAAATGCTCGGCATAGAGTGAAAGGCCACATTCTGAAGAAAACAAGGAACATTATATATTACCACATAAACAACATTGTAAGAGTGAACGCTACACAGACGAAAGAACAGTTTCATTAAATGAAACTAAACTAAAAGTTAATAGATGACTTATTACATAGATGATTACACAAAGAGATAATCTGAACGTTAATGAGGTAAATCAAAGCCTAATACGAACATCTGTATGGTATATTGCATATATACTGGCAACACATAAATAATACATGCACAACAACAAACTCCTTTTATTCCACTGATCTTTGCTTGCAAACTTATTACTATACTAAAGAATTGAGTAATTTCTAAACAATCTCTGAAATATGTTGGTATGTCCTTTGATATAAGGCTGATGAGGACCCATGCACATCATGTGGATTGGACATAACCTCGCCAAGACACCTTCATCAATGACTTGGAAAGATCATACTTTAGTATGAAAATACTTGTCTATAAGTTTTTGACTTAAGAAAAAATTCTCAACCAATCACATTGTTCAGATTGGTAACTTAAGTCAAAATTTAGACTTAAGTACTTTCAAGAACCCCAGCTCCCGACACTTATATATCTGTACCGTGATGTAATTGTGACTTATAACACGCTTCAAAGGGAGTGAATTTCTTTGTTGGTGCCTTTAAACCACAATGATACTACAGTTACAGTGGTCCCTCTATTTTAAGACCACCCATGGGACCAAGAAAATGTGGTCTTATATTGCAGGTGGTCTTAAAATAAGGTCATTTAACACAAAATTGCCCTTTGGGATCAAATCAAGCGGTTTTATAATCAAGGGTGGTCTTAAAATAGAGGGACTACTGTACACCACCAAGGTCACTCAAGAGTGATTTTATATGAAGCAGGATCTATACAGTGATGTAACCAGTTCATACTTCACCACTTTCCATGACGGTGAGAGTAAGACCATCGGTGGTAATCGTCAGGTTCACATTGGAGCCAGCAAAGAGTAGGTTAGGCTCGTTCCCCAGCAACTTGCTGATCCTGCTGGGCTGGGGACAGGAAGAAACATCAGGGGCCACATCTTATAAGACTAGAATGCAACTGAAGTTGATTAGATACTTTGTCAGGCAATGTCTTTTTCATGCTTAAGACATGCAAGATCAGTTACAGACTTAAAATTTTCTAGCCAATGATGCCAGATACTGTAACCAGGTAGCAACATTTTAGTAGCATGCTCATGATACTGACATTGTTGTTATTTGAGCAAACATTAAACCTTGGACATTGTGTCAATCTATACTCAGTGTACCACTAAAAATATTGAATACCAGTATTTCTGACTGCCTGTGGTCTATGTAAGCTATAATAATAATCTAATCAATTATTTATATTAAGTACAAATGATTGTGAGTATTTCATCTTATCATTATAAGTTGTTTTCATGATTTCCTCACCCATCTCAAGAAGTTACCTGTACCATAATAACAACACAACTCACTGCACAAATGTATTCCCATAACCATATACATGATATAGGCCACGTCCAATTATTTAACAAATCTAAAACCTGGTAAAGAACACTATGTTGCAAATGGTAGGTCTGCTTAATGTGCTTATTCTACATGGTACATGCACAGGGCTAAACTGGTTGAAAAGACTTGAGTCAAGTTTTTACTTAAGTCAGATTCTCAGCCAACCGCATTGCTTAAATTGAGGACTTCAGTCGAAACTTAAGACTTAAGCAGTTTTGAGAACCGCAACTCAAGAATGCTATTCTCCCATCCATGAGTTACATGCATTTCATACAGTATGTTCCCATTTACAGGCAACAAGTGTGCTCCTTCCAACAGACAGGTGTGATAACATCAATGAGCATCTCATGCTGAATATTTGATCTCTTATGGGAGAGAGAGAGAGAGAGATCCCTCACTATGTAAGGTCTCAGGACTGATTAACACATGATTAATGTGCTTATTATCCTAGTTTCTGTAAATATCCATTTGCCAGGAGAGAAAAATTTGAAGAATCAACAGGTACTAAAAATTTAAAGCACACATTAATCTAAACATGTAGCAATACTAATATTACATTCTAATCAACTCAACACATGGTACAATAACAATGAATCAGCATCTAATTTTGTATTTAGTTACCTTTTTTGATTTTTTAGGCGAGGCATTTTTGAGGCCCGCTGCCTCAGACACTATACTAATAGATTCTCTGAAACAGACATTAACTGTTAATATATGATTCACACAAACATACATTAGTAGACAATGGAGTTCTTTGAAGCCCCAGCTAATGGAACAATAGTACTACACGCATAATGTCAACAAATCATACAATTAATATTCCTCTATCAAATCTACAGTTCATTAGCTCAATCAAAGTCAGTGGTAACATCCAACAATAATAAGACTTTGTTATTTTTTATTTGGGGTAATTTCAATATCATGTAAAGAGAGGGCACACAAAGCAAGCTGCCAATACTTATAACAATAGACTTTAGGAATTACCAACCAGGCATGCTCATTCTATGGAGCCCTACAAATACAAATATACATGGGCATCAACAGGAGGCTCATGGTTCTCAAACCTCATGTCACTTCTCATTTGCAAACAACAACATCAATATACTTTGGCAAAGGATGAGCAATAATAATCCAAAGACTTATTTAATCATCAAAAATTGATGAAACTGGGAGGTTCTCATTTCATTTATCAGTGCATGTGCTCTCTAATCAACCAGAATATGTTTTTATGTTCGATTTTGCCAAAACAAGCAATAAGAATTGAGTTGGTTTGCTTGCAGCAGTATAGCTACTTCTCTCAGCAAAGCAGAGTAAATCCAATGCCGTAGCAGCTGAGGTAGCCCACAAAAAAAAGAAAACAAGACAGATGTGTGGTCATAGTGTTGATGTGCACTGATACATAAGAAAAATTTACCCCCTTCTCCCTCCTATGATGCATGCACTGGTCTCTTTTTCTTGATGAGTATGAAACAAGACAGAACTTATGCACATTCTCAAAACAGTTAAAGCAATTTCATACCGTTTCGTGCATAAACTTACTTCGCAACTGCAGTACGCGTGTCAAAATCTAAGGTCTTCATGGACTCCTTAACCAGCATACTTCCCACATACTGCAGAGGAAAAAAACACAATATTGTATAATGAGAAACTACATGCGTACTATAGCCAAGGTAAACTTCTTGGGCTCTGGAAATGGTTTTTGACAATACATGTACTGTTGGCCATGCGCACTAATGAACTTAATTGAAGCATGTCTTTCTTTATAGATATCCATGTCCATACTACTGGATACATTTTGTTAAAATAACTTTCAAGAGCTGGACAAGAAGTCTAGATCATGGATACTGAAAAAGTCTCGCTTTAATTCATATACTAATTGATAAATTCGCACGAATTTATATATTCTCACCGTGAGGTGTCAAACCATAACTCTCTGCCGTGGCTCCCGGCCACGGATCCCTAGCCGTCTGAAAAACGAAATG
>JAAUYG010018094.1_pt1 | contig 16578 bp, 10 predicted proteins | sample 7278091 | NCBI WGS metagenome assembly JAAUYG01 (sample SAMN14350201, study PRJNA611818) | marine sediment metagenome | isolation source: surface marine sediment (0.6m) | place: French Polynesia: Moorea | collected 2018-08 | reverse complement strand
TTTTTTTTCGTATAGCCAGGGTCTAGGGGGGGCACGTGCCCCCCAGGCCTCCCCCTGCATCCGCCCCTGAATCCAGACAGCCGCCAGAGCCACCAAGACCACAGCGCGAGTGATCCTCTGGTATGTAGACTTCCGGAAGTGCGACGCAATGAACAATATGGCGGAATGCAGGCCCAGCGTGTAGCAGATGGCGTAGATGATCACGTGCATGGCGTACGGCACAAACTTGCACAGAGCCCGATTTCCATAATAGTGCCAGCTCGCTGTTCCCGTGAACAGTATTTCTATCTGCAACGGAAGAACGATAGCGGAAAATAAAATGTTCACCAAACACAGATTCAGCAAAATCCACATATCCGGTTGGCCTCGATTGGACTTCCGCAGCGCTACCGCCGCCATCAGAGCGTTTCCAACCAGACCGCCGACACAGCCAATCGCTAGGATCCCGGTGACAGTGAAGTAATGTCCGGACTGCCAGTAGTCGGTGTCATCAGCGGTATCATTACCTGCTGTTGCTCTTTCCCTAGTCGACAACGTGAAATTAATCGTTTCCGGCACTTCCGTCGTGTTCATCCTTTTCTTTGTCGGTGAGCTTTTCCCTTTCTTTCTGTTGCTTTTCTGTTGTCCAACTTGTTGGGTGGTAATACGGGCTCGGTGTTGCTTCAACGGCTCCAGGTCTGTCTTCAATGAGTCAGTATACAGCTTACGGCATCGGCAACCTATTTTCCTATTTGCGGTACGAGAGGCAATATGTACTGTGTCAGCACTGAAGGTCCTCGATTCTACGGTATATTTACAACACTCAACAAGAGGCCCAGTGGCCTTGATGTTCAGCTAGTATCACCTATATGAGTTAAATCAATGTAAACTAATGCACAACAAGTGCACAATGACGATGAACTATTTTGGAGTCACCGTCCAATTTGGAGAAAGTGCATCAAATGACACAAAAAAGATTCCCATGGGCCTTGACGATCTACTTGACCTTTTGCCAAATGTAATCAAAATACAACGTAGCTGTGTGGAGACTGGTAATGTAGCTGAGGTAACATCTTCAAAGTGCCGTATATACTTTTAAGATTTGGCAGATGGCCAGAAAAAGTAAGAGCGTGTATTTACCCTGAAGACATGCTTTCTGTAAGGTTTGGTTGAAATTGAATGAAAAGTTTTAGAGCAGTAAGCCTTAAAAATCTTAACATCGAAAATTTTGCATTTACACCGAATGAGCCCAAACTGAACTCAAATGACCTGACCCGAAAAGTACCCTACATATAGAGAGAGTCCCAAATTTTCATTTTTTAACTCTACGATGCGTCGTCATGTTCCATATTTTATTGTTTCCCCTTGACTCCCATGTCAAAATTTCAAAGTGTCACAAAGTTTTTAAAATTTGGCTCATTGGCAAGAAAGGCAATAACCTGTATTTCCCGATGGTAGCCAATATCCTCATTGATTTTGGCTGACATCAGATGAAAACAAAAAGGGAGCAGCATTTTGAAATTGCCAGCCCCATATGGTCATGTGTTAACAAAAAATTCAGAATGCCATAAAATTTTTAATTTTTGTCGGATCGCCAAAAAGGTAACAGGCTCTGTTCCCCCTGCTTACCATGCGCTCCATAAAGTTTGACTGAAATTAGATGAAAACTGTGGGAGCTGTAACCTGTTGAAAACCTTAAGATCGGAAATTTTCCGAAGTGCACCGGATGACCCCAAAATGAACTCAAATGACCTGACCCAAAGAGTATGAGTCAGGTCATATGGAGTTTTTAGGACCGCGGTTCCCAAATATCATCAGTTTCACTCTACGATCAGCCATTTTCCAGACATTTCACATTTTATAAATTTCCATTGACTCCCATGTTAAAATGTGTCTGACTGCCAAAAAAAGTAACAATATGTATGCCCCCATGTCCTCATAAGATTTGGCCGACATAAGATGAAAACTCTAGGAGGAGTATTGTTTTAAAATTTGCAGCCCAATATGATCCTCTGTTAACAAAAATTTTTCAATTTTTGACAGAAAAAAGGAATAGCCTGTATTTCCCCATGGTTACCATGCTTTCCACAAAGTTTGGTTGTAATTTGGTGAAAACTGTGAGAGCAGTAGCCTTTTGAAAATCTTAGCATCAGAATTTTTTGCAAAGTGCACCGAATGACCTCAAACTGAACTAAAATGACCTGACCCAAGAGTACCCTACATATGGACTTCCTAGGACTGCGAGTCCCAAATGTTCATCGGTTTCGCTCCACGACCAGCCGTTTTTCAGATATTCCATATTTTATGATTTCCCATTGGCTTACATGTTAAATTTCAACGTTTCATAAAAAAAAATACAAAAATGTCAAAAATCTGAAATGTAACTTTGTGACGATGTTGAAGAAAACAAGTCAGGAAAAGTTGGAAAGGATTTGGTCGCGATTTGTGGAAGGTTTAGCGTTTTTTTTTTAATTTTCCCGCATATGGTGCCATGTTAAGGACAACGAAACAAATAATTAAAATTCAAGACATCAAAATTTCAAAAATCCGAAAAAGTAACCTTAGTGAAGATATTGGAGACAAACCTTCAGGAGAAGTTTGAGAAAATTCAGGAGCGATATGCGGGAGGAGTAGCGTTTTGCAATTTTGGCTTCCATAGGGTCCCATGTTAACCATAATTTTAAAAAATGAAAAATGAAAATTTAAAATCTTCTCGGCGTATTGACTAGAGCCACACGTAAACTCAGAACCAGATAAGTGCAAAATAGTTTTTTAATGATAATCGACTTGACGGACGGTGGAGCAAGCCTACACCGAACCATGATCTCGGTTAGGTGCATACCAGCTGAGCTAAAAATGCAACAGACGGATTGATGTAAATACATTAACGAAGAGGCAAGTCGTAAAAAATAATTTGCTTAGACGAGTTTGTTGGGGCGGGGGTGAATTTGAGAGGCCGAAGGAGGCGTTTCGCGGCATGGTTATCATTCTTTGGGCGTAAGACAGCAAGGTCAACGTAACCGGATGCTTGTGGGATCTCGGGATCACTCAGTGCGCAGTGAAGAGAAGCTGCCGACAGGCACAACGCCAAGGAATAAAAAAAGAAACCTACATGTACATGTAGGTCTTGTTTGTGTCGTAGTTTTTTTTTGCCGTCGTTCACATTGTAAGGTAATAAACCCTAGTATGGAGCCCCCGGGGGGGGGGTGGAGCTCTCGACTTATTTTTCGGTAGAGGGGTACGGCCCGGCCCTCGCCACCCTAACCCTGGGCTAAACCAAAAATTTGCAAATGTATACCCTGGTGTAAACCAAATATTATTAAGCATTTATTATATCTATGTTGCATCCAACTACATTTGAATCATTTTCAGTGCTTATAAACTAAGTATAATATTTTCAAAGGATCCAATTAATAATAAGTAACTTATAAGGCATCATTTAAGAGAACGTACAAGAGAGCCAACAAAGTATACCCTATATATATACCCTAAGTATACCAAATTTTAGGAAAAAGATACCCTGGACGATACCTAATATTCCAGAAAAGACACCCAGCTGGGCGGCACCTACACAGTGGCTACTAAGTTTCCACCACAACATGTACATATGACTATCAAAAGTGTCTCTGGGGCCTCCAAGAGAACGACACAAACAGCTGGGGCTACCAGCTACCCTGAGCGCACAAAGCCTTAACCAGGCTAAGGCCGATGAATAATCTGGTGGTGGTTGCTCCTTAAGGCTTTCATCAGGTTTTGTAGCTTATGAGTCGTAAACTACTACTACTACTACTACTACTACTACTACTACTACTACTACACGTTATGCCGCCAGTTTTAGCTAGTTTTGATGGGCAACGTGATGACCCGTCCAGTCTGTTGCGGGGGAAAACAAGCGTCAGCTGTCATAACGGACCCACACTAGCATGATTGAGTTCGGGTAACGAAACGCAGCCGGGCCCTGATCAGTCATAAAACGTTATGAGTGGCGTTATGATTGCCAAATAACTTACAAATGGCCGCCATGATCCGCATGATCCCAGTTATTATTTCAGTTGCGTAATTGAAAGCTCTCACAGTTTTTGTTGGAAAACAAATTTACAGGAATCTGTTATCATTTTGCTGAAAATTGTGTACAGCACGAGACTCAATAACAATGCCAAAAAACAAACATATATATATTCATGACTTCTTTATTCGCGCACAGAACACATTAAACGTAGTAATTACTTTTCTTTGGGCAAGCAGCCTTTCCAGTCTTGCATAAAAGGTTTCAACGCCATTCTGCAAATCGGTGGGACTGCATGAAAACAAAATCAACTTGCATGCACAATTTTTCCCACATATACTCTCAATTTTTTTTCCACTGGCTTCCATTACATTGCGACTTTTCTTCTCTGATGACACACAAAGTAATACAGGTCTAAAAAATTATTATATACTATGTATAAAGTGGACACAACAGCTACTTGTGAAAATACAAAAGATAATTAATTGCATACATGTCTCGCATTCATCAAGACAAAATAAACTTGCGGAACGGCCTCTTGCGTCTTTCAAATCTTACAAAATAAAATGCCGTAAGGTTTACAAACTACAATGTACCCTACTGTTGGGAAAAACTGTATTCAAGTGCATCACCATTCAAACAACTAACAAAACATACAATTGCGACTACCGATACAAAAAATAAATTACGTTTCTATGTGCAAATAACTTAAAAGACAACAACATGCAACCAGTACTAGCACTTTCTTACCATAGGTGACAATGATTTCACAGGCATTATCAGAAATTTCTTTTTCTGGTTCATAACAAAATATTATTATTTGGTGTCAATGTCTGATGCTCAACCAAGCAACCAACGAGGTTTCAATTGTTGAATACAAAAGGAACCAAGGAAAGCGAGTCAAGCTTTTGCAATGATCAAGAACTTGGGTTACGCCATTGCTGCTGACCCGGCATTTGATTGCTCAACACCATAATTGACACAAAACTATGCCCTTTAATCCCACAACTTCTTGCCTAGTTGCATTGGGGAGATACACTGAAATGTGTGTATGTCTGGAGATTTCATACACCCGAACACATGCCCTGCTCTATCTACCCTGCACACCCTCCAAACAGACCTTCAATTTCCATTTAAAATATTTACACATATATCTTATATATATAAACACATTTCACTTAACAGGAAAAACATAAGATCACACTCAAACATGCCGACACAAACCCCTCTCAATCTCCCTCAACCACTTGTAAATGGCACAGATTTTGTACCGCCCGCTACACCCTGGTACTATCACTACGAACACAGGACAGTCTTGCACACACTGGGAGCCAGTACGGGTAGGGACAAAATACTTTACAGCAGACCATTTGCCTTGTCTGGCCGACTTCGCACATAGCATAGCACCACTCGGTAGACTGACTATAAGGTTGTCGTAAAGCATTTATGACTTAACAGTAAGTGCTACATCCCTAGTAGAGAACAAAAATAAACATTCTTACTAAAGCAAAATTAACGTCACAATGTAACTACATTTAAAAGGTGAATTAAGTTTAGCATTAATATCGAACTACTAAACATAGTTTGACATCTATAAGTATACGGAAAAGTGTCCTCGAACAAAATTTGCTGGCTTTAATCAATGTAGTTTGGAATTCTGGAATGCAAATGCATGCGTGTTATTACTGAACATCTTGTTGGATTTGACAAGTAAATGCGAGCAGGGGAACAAGAGATTTTCCTCACACCAGCGAAACTGTACATGCACCTAATACAAAATAACTTTATTTCTGACAGTAACAGTTCTAAGTGCATACCGATGATGCCGAGAATTGAATTTTTATACGGTTTCTTCATCCAATATTTTCAAATGCATTCGAAAGTCGATGGTTTTGTACATGTACACTGTAGTGTTTACTATATCAAGCACAAAACCACCTCTCTGTTGGAAAATGTAAGCTAAGGAACTGTCATAAACAATTTCTGGTACAACACAGGCTTTCTTTATCTTCCATGGAATGCATATCTTTCTCACTTGCAATACTTTTTTGAGAGAAAACAGACAATTCACAGCACTCAAACACACACCCACACACACCCACACACACTTGGTCCCAACAGACATCAATCCTTAACAAACTGTTTCAAATCCTTTCTTTTGCTGAGGTAATGGCAGTGCAAACAATATTCGTTGGCATTTCCACGCCAACGGAAAAACGAGAGATGTTGAGGTTTTACTTCTTTATAAAACCTCCGCGGAAGTAAACGCTTGATATGTTAAATGTCCAAGCACCAGTCTTGTTTTATCCTTTCTCTCTCTTCCCATTGGACGATCAGCCATATTGTCAGGTCTCTCAACCAATCAAATCAGGACATCAATATGCGTCCCACACCAGGTGGCGACTATAAACGCGATGAAGGGCTTCCGAGTTATAACAACTCCCCCTGTTATATGGATTCCAGCTCCTATATATCAGTGCCTATCATCAGTAGGCGGCTATACCGCCAATCCAGCCACTGTCCCGCAGGAAGTTGAGAATGGTGCGGCGATGAGTCTTGTCGAGATGACTCGGGTACCGGATCTTCACCTGTACGCCCTGCTGTCTCTGGAGATAATCCTGAAGGGAAAGCAAGAGGACCATTTACTTTGAAGCTTGGGCGATGATTAAACTTTCATGATGGCAAATGGCCTCATGATGAATTTTCAGTTTACATATATTTGCTTCTCATTCAAATTTCGGAATCAGAAACAATCTACACGTAGTACCAGCAATTTCCAAATCAACTAATATGACTGCTCGAGTACAAACCCTTCACTCTATCATTAAACTTTTCATTTAATACCTTGTACGATGAAATCATATTTAGCAAAACCTGTTCAACCCCAGTCTACATGTGTACAGAGGTCCCTTCATGCATTTTAAGAAATAACTGCTCAGCAAAATATGGTCTAAATTGAAGGTGGTCTTAAAATAGAAGGATATCAAGGATATTAATATTGAAAGTTACCTATATAAGAGTTTGGTCACTGGTGGATGGTCTTAAAATGGAGGGATTTAGTAAATGGTAGGGTCTTAAATTGCAGGAGCCACTGTATTGTGAGTGTCAATTACCTTGATAATGGATGTTTTGATGGTCACGTAGCTGGCGGCTTTCATCCCTATGGAATGGCATAGCTGCAGATAAAATGGTACAACATGGTGATTTCCAAAGTGTGTAGAATATAAGTTCTCGGGCGGATTAACAACAGATTAAACAGATCATTCTCTAATGCGATGGTGGTATTTGAGTCTCGGACCATCTCTATACAATGTCCCCGACAAACTAGTTTTCGCATCTCCATTGATTTAGTTAAAATATTTACAGTTTTCTCCCATGAAGATATATACATAATGCATTCACATACACAACCAAATTGTTTCAGGTCTAAACTTGCTCCTTTACAGGAATAATGGCATCTGCACTGCATGTTTATTCAAATTTATGTTGTGGTCACTGCTCAGTATTCACCCCTCCCCACCCCCATCTGTTTACATTTAATGCCACAGCCCTAAGTTTAATACCCGTTTAATACCCATGTAATCCCCCACCCCACCCCCCTTCCCGGTTAATGATTTATGAATGGTACATCCTGTTACCCTCACAATGGTTCAAGAACGGTACACCCCATTTCCTAAGTTACCTACCTTCCTCTCCTGACGCGAGAGGATGTCATATGCTGGCAACAAATGCAGCTCCTTCGTGCCGTTCGTTCTCTTCTCGCCTGAAACAGCAGTAACAATGCTAGCATTAGATTAAACTGGAGGGTTTCACGTTTAAATTCCTTTTTGTTGATCCAGTGCTTAAGTCATTGGACACTTTTCATGCAAGAGGTTAAGGGTTCGAGGCTGCTATGTATGTACTAAGTTTTGGTAACTATTGTTCCTCATGAGGGATTTAGCAGGTAATGAATTTAACAGATCTGCCTGGGGTCATATGTAAAACGATACTGTGAAATTCTTGCTGACACACCTGTTATATGTGCTCTGTAAGAAGCAACATTACAGCCCAAACTTTGGGGTTTGGTAACTAAATGGGTCTCTTTTAGTCCAACATTAAAAACCATAGCTTATTCAACCCAAAGTACAGACCCTTGAACTTTAACAGCAGACTCAGTACTTACTAATAGTAATATCTTCTTTTTCTTCGTCTCTGCAAACACAAATACACAACATGAGATATTAAAGAATGAGAAGCGCGAGAGCCACAACAGAAAACCTTAAGTAATGCACTATTAAGCGATTACGCAGAAGGGATTTGTAACATCTCTTACTTACATCTTAAATGTATATCAATCAACCATCATATATAAACAATATTGGGGGCTAAATCAAAACCAGAAAGGCATATCCTCGAGCTGACCAAAATATAGTTGGAATGTCTATTTTAAGCAGATCGTGCCAGGGTAATTATTTTAATGTTAAAGATACAATATAGATCATTTTTTGCCACGAACTATTGGAAAGGCCATATTTACTTGGCTCGCTTTGTGGTCTGGTAGGAGAAAAGCTACCCTACACATGCAATAAACCTACTTTTTTGAACCCATTGATGTACGTTTTGTCATTCTGGAGTTTGGCTGAAACCAGAGAAACATAAAAAAGTTTGTGATTTTCTGATTTTCTTTGTTACGGATGGTGTTAATGTTTTTTTAGGTGCATACATACAGCAGTCACTGTCATATACAGACAAGGATTGAGTGAGTCTATTGGCCGGACTCAGGGCCAGATGTCTCAAGTTTTGACTCAAGTCAAAATCTTAGCTAACAGTGCTCATATAGGCAACTTAATTCAAAACTTAAGATTTAACATGTTTAAGTACTTTCCAGAAGATGAGCCCGGGATCGACGGAAATGGGCCTTTCAGATACAGAAACATCTCATAAAGTCCTTGTTTTATTTCCTGCGAATGCTATGTCATACCGGCAGTGAATGCTGTATGCCCCCATGTGAGTATTATCTTCATAAAGAAACGGTGAAAAAAGAACGTTGTGCCTTGTGTTACTTCCCTAACATTAAACAGGAAGGAACATTTGGTGTTCTACCTTTTATATAAACTCGGAACGTTACGGGTGCTTTAGATCAGGTGCACAAACCAACAGAAATATCTAACAGAAAAACAAGTTCTATTATTAACAGAGAAACCAGCAACATAAAACACGCACAATCACCCCTGGAAAGCTTACACAAGATTTGTTTACGAAAGGAAAAGAATCCATTATAAAGAGGCAACATAGGTATTTAGGCCACACCAAGTCGCAATGGCAGCGAAAGCCATACATTCATGCATTACCATTTTCTTTTTGAGCTCTTTCTTTTTGTCACGATTCACTCTCTCGGTCTCATACTCTCCGCATTCTGCAAACAACAGATCGGGAAAATTTTTACACCAGAGAGGAAATTTACTTTTTTTTCTCTAAAGTATGGTCTTCCTACGATAATAATCTACCACAACATTTTAGGCGCAATTTCATAGCCCTACAAAACCTACAGCATAATAGTGTCCTTTCACATGTCAAAAGTAAAAAGTCTTCAAGAGGATATTGTCACCCCCCTTTTGACATTTTCATAGAATAAGGACAGAATTTCATATACTGTTACTTCTTGTAGTACTAGTACAATGCTTTAAATCGCAATATCACATTCCCTCGGTCTTTTACCACTGGGTGAAACTGGTCTGGTACCTCATGGTTTGTTAATCTCATCTAGAGAGCTATATCTCACTCAGTCAGCTCTGTCCTGTCTGAATTTTTCTAAATACAATTTTTACTGCAGTTTTCATTGTCAGATCCAGAGGTCAAAAATACAATATTTACTGTATGCCGTGACATAGTCTATGGTAAATACCGGCAATATCATTTCCCCCCTCTCCTCCCCCCAAAAAAGCCAACAAAGCAACAATTCCCACAAAGCAAGATTCAATGTTAGCCAATAAGAGACGGGGTTTAATGTAAGCCAATAGGAGGCAGGGATCGGTGACCAATGAGTGAACAGGTGACAATGGGTGCCCAAAGCAAGAAATTTAAGTGCGCAATACGGCCAAACAAATCTTACTAGCATTTCCCAGGGGTGACGCCACAATTTGATTTTATAACTTAAAGTGTTATCAGAATTAACCTTACCTAAAGTTATTAAATGAAATATTATGCTTAATTAATCCCTGGGTGTATTAGTAAGTCCATAGTAAGTCCTACCATTCATTTTGGTTATTCCGTTTCTTCTATATCTCATCAGCTCTTTTATTCGATGTTTTAACCGCTTCTCTTCTGAAAAATATGTTTTACATAGCACAATATCTGGGTACCGTTTAAGGAGTTATATTAATAAAATCTCCATTTCCAATGCCACAAATGTATTTCACTTGAACAAATATTGATCTTGTCAAAAACTGCCTGAAAGACACTTGTGTAAACAAGAGATAATCCTACTTTGTAAAATCATAACACACCGGAACTCTTAAAACCAATTTAATTATACCAAGTCTTCTATATAAATACAGTACTGAAGAGATCTACTCCAGCCGGAAGTGACGCAGCCTCCCATGAGAAGTCACAGAAGATGGGGTTAAAAGGTTTATTTATTTATTTATTTTTTAAACAAAAATATTACTTTGCAACTTACTTTGTAAACTCTCAAAAAACTTTTCGTGTTCCGCTGCCGTGTGGAATTGCTGGAAGAGCCGCATTTTGTCTTGGAAATCCCTGTTAAGGAAGAAGCAAAGGGAGAAATCAGAATAAAAGTAACTCAAGCCAGGATATCATTAGATGTTATGCATCTAAGGGGGGCAGCTTCTAGAAAGTAGATAATACATATTAATCCTAACACTAATCTTAAACATTGAAAAGACAATAGCTGCCCGGGCCTGTTTCATAAAATGTAATGATGTCTACAGTAACAGGTTTCTGTAAAGATCCTTATGTTTTATGAAAGAGACCACGGGAGTTACACACTTTTAAGTTCATGTCTACTTTTAAGCTTTTTCTACAACAAGGTCCATATTTGTACCACACCGGAAGCAGCTACATGTAGAAAATAACCAATATATGAGCCCACTGCAACTTTGCAACACAAACCTGGAAACTTCTGACTTGACTTGAGCACCCAAACGCACATTTCAGTAATTAATTTGTGGCCTCCAAATACTCGACAACTTGAGAGTACTTGGATCAAGTCCATGCCAGTCACATTCATTAAGCATCACTATATTATTTTTCAAAAAGAAAGAGACTAATGGAAATTTACACCTTCATAAATTGCATACACATTTTATACAATTAGGATTTTTATACAAAACTAATTTTTTAGCATATGACACTACGATACACATACTTTTCATCTTTCGAGAGCTTCTTTTTGTTGGCTTGAGTTTTCTTCAACCCCACGGACGTAGAATTTGCTATAATACCATGCTCTCGCGCTATCCGTTTCCGTCGGTCCCGTTCTTTCAACCTCTGTCTGTACATGTCTACTTGTGCCAGTTTGAAACCTAAACAAAAAACAGAACAGTTGATAGGAGAATTTAGAACAAAGAACACTGTAATGATGATTCTTTTGGGGAAATGTGGATGATCATTCTAATTCATAGTTTTAATACCAATACAGTAGAACCTGTCTCGAAAAATATTCGCCACAAACTGCTCTGCGTTACAATGTGGTCTCTCAAGACAGGTGGCCTCAACACTGAAATATAAGAGTTGCTGCAAGGATTTTCTGATGTTTCAACTTTCAAGACGGGTGCTCTTGCTTGACAGTGGTCACTCCAGACAGGTTTCACAGTGTTTATTACAGTAAAACCTGTCTTGAAAGACCACCGGCATTGGCCATAAAAATATGGTCTCTCAAGAGACAGGTGGTCTCTGGTACCATGTTCTGTTATAGTGAAATACAGGACCTTCTGGCTAAGTTCTGCTTGGAGTATTTGGTCCTTCAAGACAGATGGTCTGTCATAGCAGTAGTCCCTCAAGACAGCTTTCACTGCACTTATTAATTCATGCACATCAGAGATATGAAAATCTATGTATGGAGGTGGGTGGGTGGCCTTTGCAATAAAAGACTTACCTATATCTATATCCTCATCATCATAATTTAATGAAAGACTGCTGACTCCCGTCTCCGCCTCATTATCATATTCCTGCAAGATCAATGTCACATCACGTTGACAATGTAGAAACACAACATGAACCCGTAGTAGGTAAATTCTTTAAAACATTTTAAATTTAAATTCCCTTACATAACATGTAGTGAAATTCACCACCATTAACCATATTTAGGGGTACACATGGATCTACAAAATATAGCGCGGTTGGAATTTTATTTTTTAACAGAAAACTACGAATCGCAGATCATTATTTAAGACTATCTGAATCGTATATCAATATTTAACAGCCATGGCGGGTCGCAGATCACTCTTTTAACAGAAATGGTCTAGTCGCAGATCAATCTTTAACAGTCATGGCCCGCAGATCGGAGTTTAATAACAGCAACTGCAAGCCAAAGATCGTTATTTAGCGAGGGACTCGCTCATCAGATTGTACTTTTATAGCTGGGTTGGCTCACGAATCGGCAGTTAACAGGGGCACCTAGCGAGGAGTGCAGATCGTGAATCGCAAGATAAGAATTTGGTTGGTTCACTAGATCAATTTGCCAATACGACCGGATCGTGTGATTCGACCGATAAGATTTTTACCCATGTATACCCCTATATTTATCAACTGACTCAATTCTTATTTAATGCCATGAAGAATTGACACAAAGCATAAACATTATAAAATTCATACATGAATTATTCCTCTCAAATCAACTAAAAGTTGAAATCATTTTTGAACACATTGTCGCCAAACAATATCAATATACACTTAGACTATGTAGACATACAATCCTAATCTTGTGTTTGCATCTACCATGTTACATGACATTATCATTAGTATTCAAATCCTAGCTGACAAAACATCCGTACTCATATTTTTAACATAAACCAGTAACCGCAAAGACCATACTAGTAAGGGTATATTCCTTGAAGCGGACGTGTATGATCAAATTGAACAATTTAACTGAAAACGAATTTTACCCGTTCAAAGTCGTCTCGAAGTGGCATGTAGCCGAGCTCATGCTGTTCGGGAAGCGTGAGGTCTATTGGAGGCAATTTGGCTGAAAGACTAGGTGAAAGGGGCCCTGAAACCAGCATATACATACATCGATTACCCGATGCTAAAATCGATACTATCATCACTGTAAAATACAATTTATTATTAGTGTATATCATGTGTGTATGCTCTAGCATGATACCGTTTTATTCCTGTATGTAATAATCATACATCCTCCTAATATTTCATCCATAATCTGGCCGATCTGGCACAATTTTTCTAACACTTAAAGGGTACTATTATAACATGTACTATCCCTCTTACCTCCATTAGGACACGTATGGTCTTTGATTTTGATTTCCCGGGTAATCGTCTGTATCGTCACTGAATAGGAAAAGTAGACAATATTTTTTCTTTTTGCTGCAGAATACTATGAAGACTGTACAGTGACCCACCATGATAGTTTGAGAAACATTTGTGTTGCAGAGGATGCAAAAAAATTTGATTTCAACAAACAGTTTACCTACGGATCTAAACTGCGTTTTTTTTAAAATATTTACTTGTATAGATACATGTACATGTATACATATAACAGGGCCGGCCAGTTGTGTGGTAGCATGCTATCCAGTTTTTTTTTCCGTACAGTTATGTGCCTGACAAGATTAACTTTAAACCAATTTGATTTTAACCCAACTAGGGATTACATTACTTCTGGTGTGACACCGTGTCATAATCTAGTATACAAGTACCATCCAGTGAAACCCCAGCCCATAAATATACATATACATACCTTTGGTTCCTGGCCTACATCCATTAATTCTAATCAGAACATGTCAAATGTTACCCTAAAATTATACATTTTTATATGGACTGAAAACATCCATGCTCATATACATTTTTGTCCAACAGATGGTCTCAAACCTCATATTTGACTGCAGCCCTATCCTTGCCTCGGACACCTTTCCATATTATAAATATAACCTTCTATTTGATACAGCAGCATACAGGAACACATACCTTTTCCTATACTGCCATTCATGTAAAATCCCTGAAAGTGCTCTTCGCATTCTGAAAGGAATAAGTTACTTTTATTTAATACATATTTACCGTACTTGGCATGGAAGTGCTGAATACTTTGAATCTAGCAACTTTTAATTGCAGAGGTTTGGTTACCACTTCAGTCCCAGATGAACGCATATGTTAGGATACCATGAGACTCACACAAATACATATATCACACAAATACATATACATATACCAATCTATTGCTATGATTATTTCTCACGCAAGTATTTTCTGGTTTTGAAATTCTGGTAGCCAGAGTCTAGACAAGAGTAGACAAACCATGGATACATTTGATCAACTCTAGTCTCTAATATTGTTATACAGTAGTCCCTCTCTTAGTGACTCTCTACAAAGGCCACCCTCTCTAATGTGGCCACAAACCAGATGTCACTACTACTGTAAATACAGCTAGAGTTCTCCCTCTCACCAAAGGCCACCTCTCTAATGTGGCCATAATTTTTTGGCAAATAGGGTGACCTTATTAGAGGGGGGACTACTGTATTTATCATCATACCTTCTCCGGATCGCTGCTTGAGATGCGTAGCCACATCCTCCCTAAAAATTCACCAAATGAAATTATTTTTTAAAATTCCTGCAAATACCGGTACTGCCCCACTACTGCGCATGCAAACACAAGCTGACAATAATTATGGAAGTCTATGAAGATGTAGAATTTTAGCAGCTTATGAAATAAATTCAGAGTTCTTTTGGGGAGCCATACCTTTTGAAAGACTTAAGCTCCCTACATACTCTTTACATACAGATGCATCCACATATATCTCAACTGACATGCTATTTGTATATGAACAAAAGAATAAAGATTGAGAAATTATTAATGCTGCTATGTTTATTCAAAACTCGCAATGCGGAAGGGATGAGACAGAGTGTAATCCAATAGTCATGACTGTGCAGGAACAACTGGTTGATTTTGGTTTTCTTTTTTTTTATTTATTTTATCAACCACCATTCCACAAAAACAGGGATACATCTTACACATGCACAATGAAACCGCCACAACAGCAGACTGGTTAAAATTCTGGAGAAGCCAAATATTACTAAACTGGATGTTTTCAGCTATACTGTCACCTTTATGCGATGTTTAAGTATTTATACTAGCATATGTTATACTGACCATCAATGAAAACGCATCATTAGACATTAATATCGCGTAATGACTGATGCCCTTTCGTTGATGGTTAAAGTAAATAACTGGTACCACACTTACCAATTTCCATAGCCATGCTGCTCTACAGCATCTAAATATTCCTCTTCTTCTGTAGCCGTCCATGCATTGCTTGCCTCGTCAAATACACTGAATGTCCCATCCTCCTGCGTAACAAGGAAACAATACTGTTAACCTTGAAAATCTGCTTCAATCACATGCATGGCTGACATGAAATTAGAGTTCAGAATGAGATGTTTCAACAGTTTTTAGATGTTTCAATGTAGTTTTTGTTCTGCAAAAATGTATCTTTGTATTTTTATTTCAGGCAAGCCATAAAAAGTATAGGGGTATGTGTGAAAATGTTAATATATAATGGACAACTAGTCGCCTTGGTCAAGCACAAAAGGGAATACTATTACTATTGCCATCTCCTACTAGTAAAAGTATATTTTCCCCTTCGTGCCAGCAGCTGAAGAAAACTGAACATATAATTTGGTTTCGTAATAACATGATCAATTAATTATTTTCTAAACAAATTACTGCCACAAAAAACTTGGTACAAAACCATGCACTATAAACATATGCATGATATTCCAATGACATACAAATTTCACAAATTCTCAAGATTTTTCCCCAATTAAATCAAGAAATTACGACAAATGTATTCAATTATGACATCTATATCATAAATATGTGACATGAACTGCTGAAGTTGTTGCTAGCATAGTGTATTGAGTGAGGTAAACCCATGGTTGTGCAAACACTACATGCATACGTTATGACAGTTGTTTCTCTGGTTATGTATTGGGGAATCCCACACAACAGGACCACGTGATGACCTTTATGAATATGCAAATACCGTCATAAATAGAAACATGCTCATGGCCACCATGCCTGTAGATCACACACCCTTACCGGAGTACCAGGCACTGTTCTTAAAAAAAAAAAAAGATTATAAGGCCAACATGGTATTGATGCATCTAATATAAAGAGGACTTTCTTACTGAAGCACAGACTTGATGCATCGTCCTTCAACTTGTGGTATATGACTATATTCCAAAGAACGAACACACAATATCGCCACGGCCTATGAAAGTATGACAGAGCTATTACAGTTGATATTTAACCCACTGCAAGCTCAATGTATCAAGTTATATCCTGTTTCTACTGCATTGAAAACGCACTTAGCTACTCCCAGTGGGGGGGGGCGGGGGGGGGGGGGGGGGGGGGGGGGGGGGGGGGG
>JAAUYG010074954.1_pt1 | contig 16585 bp, 12 predicted proteins | sample 7278091 | NCBI WGS metagenome assembly JAAUYG01 (sample SAMN14350201, study PRJNA611818) | marine sediment metagenome | isolation source: surface marine sediment (0.6m) | place: French Polynesia: Moorea | collected 2018-08 | reverse complement strand
CTTTCCAATTTTTCATTTTTAAAAGACCTTCTAGGAGGGTGGAAGGAAAAATTTCAGTATTTCAAACCGCCCCCCCCCCCCCCCCCATGTCTGAGCCGTTTCCCCCCCAACCCAGGCAGCCCTCAGTTCCTTCAAGAGTTACTTGCTTTTGTTTGGGAGGAAAAGCAGCTCTGGGTTTGGTTACTGCCATGATAAGATGACCAGAGTTTTTTCCCCTTAGAGGAAATCGTGGGGTGTTTTCCTTGACTTGGCCTTTTGTTGATGTTCTGGGACTCCTGCCCCCCTTTCCACCAATACCAGCAGGATTCAGCCTGGTCTGTTATGGGTGTGTGTGTTGACGTATGCAGGCTGCAGGATTAAAGCCTTTTGCCCTGGTATGTACTTGCTTCGGCATGGCATCCGTTACTTGTGTGCCAGAGTAACCCAACACTGTGACAACCCCGGAAGGCCAGACAGACAGATATGGCCCGGTCCGACCAGAATCACATCTCCCAGAATTTTTTTGCACCAGAGTGAAAGTCTTCTGGAGATCTGATTCTGAAAAAACAATCCCTGTGCTGTGTGTTGATCTCATGTCTCTTCCTTCAGGAGAAACTATTTCTTGGCAAAATTGGGAGATGCTGTATGCCACCATCTTTTGTGCCATTTCATAAAATTTGGGCCTGGAATTATATCAGCAAGCTAGAAGCTAGATAGGCCTGACACTTCTGAAGGGATTACATGTAACAATATTGCCTATCATTACCTAGTAAGAAGTAGAGACACCCAATGACCTGTCTCAAATCGAAATCTGTACGTTCAGTAGGTCGGGGTTCTACTCGAGTCCCAATTGTCCCCTAGTGGTCCCAGAGAAAGTTTCCATGCTACCTTCCGACACACCCGTTGTCTTGTCCTTTATATGCCTTCACAGTTATCAGAAGTCACTGTTGGACATTCAAGATTCAAGATGCTTGAATTTTGGTTGGTCACTGTGGTGTACCCAACCATTTCCATATCAACCAGGGAACCTATACTGTTTATGTTACCTAAACTTACTTATCATGTTTGAAATTATTAAAATTATGCCATGCTCATGTACATGGATAAGGCACTGTGATGTTCTTGTACATGTATATATGTGTAGATTGTAGCTTTGGTAAAACTACCATGTTATGCCAAATAAAATGATTAATTGATTGATTGATTTACAAAACTTAAACTTTATGTATATTGTATCTTTTATAAAGCACATTGGCTAACTAACCTCTGAATGCTGGCTGCCTAGAGCTACCAGACCACATTGCAAGTTGCCAGCCATTGCATCTGGTCCTTTCTGGGAGTGATTTCCTCCAAGCAGGGAGGGAATAATTCAATTAGCCAACTATTGTGGTATCACACAGGGGCTCTAAGATGGAAAGTCCAGCAAGAGGGGGGTCTTACTGGATCTGTTACATCACTGACCCCTCACAGTACATCTGGATCAACAGGAAGTGGATACACAGGAAGTGGTAACTTATTCAGGATCTCACAACAGTGAAGCAACTTGCCCTCCAGATCTGGTTTTCTAGCATACCCTAACCATACCCTAACTGGTATTGGAAAGCCATTTAGAACTGACACAGACCTTGGAAGGCCCTGCCAATGCTAAGTAGCGATTTTGTCCTGTCCATTCCTGTGATTTTATGTTTACTGTATTAATGCTGACAGAATCTGATTCCTTAGCCTGATGGATGGCCTGCCCGATTTATTTGTCTGTTCCAGACCGGTGATCTGTTGCGACAGAAGCTGAAAGTCAGACCTGATCGACAGTCATTGGTTCAACATCACATTCTAGAAGGTAAATGAAAGAAAATGAAACACTAAGCTGATGTGTATGGATGTGTGAAATACTGATATAGTTAGAAGCCACTCTACTTGCCCATCGACTCTCACCCACAGAGTGGCAGCTTTGCCTTCCAACCTTTTGATAATAACACTTATCCCTGCAAGTTAAGACCCCTCTAACACTTCCCTTCTTTATAAGACCAGCCCCTCAGTGACACCGATTTTCTATTTTCAGACTTTTTCATCATAACTTCTTGAACATCTCACTGTCAAAGTCAAAATTTCACAAACATAACCACAGTCCGATTTTATATGATATTAAGTTAACAATGGCTCTAGAGCAGTAGTAAAGAACCTAAACTATAGATGTGTAGATGTGTTCAGAAAGGTTGATTGGTAAATGCAGATAACTTTTGGGGATTAATGTAAATTCATTAATGTTTGCCAGGGATTTATTTGGCAAATTTCGCGACCGTTTTTAAATCGCAAATGTAAATACCCGCAAACATAATTCATGTATACAGGGATAATTAACAAGATCTGAGCTAACCGCCAATATTAATCCCCACGAACATGGTCTTGTCTCAAAAAACGCAAACATAAATCCCCGTGAACATTAATGACTTTACAGTAGTTCTGTTGGAATCCGCAACCATTCCGATGATCAGCAGACAACCATTTTGGTGATCAGTAGGCGGTCAACAGAGGGAAAATGACGACCACCAGTGTTAACAACTTAACAGCTTCACAAATTAGTAAAGAAGAAAGAAACCCTGTTGTTAGTTAGTGCTGCCCTTCAAAAATATAATTTCCTAGCACAGAGCTACTTTTACACACTGTCTTTGAACCAATGCATGTTGCAATAAATAATGATTTCCAATCTGAAACTGAGATCGTCAGCAGAACAAGTTTGATAAGTAATCTAATTGTGAATATATAATCCCAAATAAGGAGCAGTCATGTGATTTCCATAAGGTGCCAACAGAGTGGGTGCCACAGGTAAACACCCCCACACCATGGGCCTCACTTTAACCTTTGTTAACAACTCCTGGTAATCGACCTGAATGTAGTGGCAATGTTGGCACTGATCAAAGGCTGTCAAAACTAGAAAGGATTACAACTTTGGACAGAGATTATGAATAGGGTCATGATGCATGTATATGAGCTTTACCAAAACCATATATTACCACCACAGAGAGGATCATAGCACAAAGGTGGGTGTAGAGAGAGGGTAAGGAATGGGTTGAATGAGTTACAATGAAGCTCATCTATACTCTTAATTTCCTTGTGGGACTACAGTGTTCCCTCTCTTCAGGACATTTCCACAGCAGCTGTACAGAAGAACCTCTCTAGAGGATAGACATTTTGTGAATTGGGAAGTACTGCATGTACTGTGAATGCGTATGATGCTCCCTCTCAATAAAGTCCACCTCTCTATTGAGGACAAAATTATTTGCGTAAGTGGAAACTGCAGTCAGTATTTATTTATTTTTGGTGGTTATGAATGTTTGACACACATACCCATATTTTAATTTCAGTTTTCATGTTCCGTTTCAAAATATTTGTTCCTGTCTTGAGAGACCAAGGGGCAGTGACCACTGTATATCCCTGATGACAGGTGGAATGCATATCATAGTGTAAAAGATATGCTACTTCATCTTCAAACAGCCTGTACTAAAACCTAGAGTAAGACGAGACTAAGCTTTAGAGCAAACAACAAAACTGAGTAGCACCACTGCATAATAATGATTTTCTAGAAACCTAATATATTCATGGTATATGGAGACTTACATGTAAATAATAAATCACATAATTCATCATATTTTACATCTCCTCATCTGTAGAAATATTTTATCTTTAGCAACCTTGTAGCTTACCAACTGCATTCCATGAGCTTCATTTAAGTACGTTTTGAGTCTGCCTCTCTCTCTATATATGTTTGTATCTATTGTATTCCAAGATTTAATTCTACCCCACTCTTTGAAAAGCAATATTTATTTTGACCTTAGATACCAGCATAAATATCGATCCCTCACTACAAGAGAGGCAGAAGCAGTTGAAACGTGCCAAGATTCACGATAGCCTGAATGATCGCCTAGCGAATCGACCAGGGCCTTTGGAACTTGTTCAAAATGACATTTTACAGGCAGACCCCAACATCAAAGATGCCATCAGAGGTAAGACACATTATGTGTATATAATATGTACCATCTGCTTTTACATGTACTGTAAACCTGTTGAATTTCTGCTAGCATTTGCATCTACTGTCTTCGTGCAGGTGCTAACTTACTACAAATACGTAGTTGTGGGAAATGCTGTTATTACTAGTAAGTTGAGAAAATTACTCTTTCAAATATATTTGTATTACATAACAGCAGTACTCTTAGAGAATTAAATGTGTTGGATAAATTGATGACCATTGTTTGATGCAAAGTAAAGATGTTCTGTATCATTTCAGAGGGCAAGATTCTGTTCTCACGGACCAGCGATGTGGACGAACCTATGCGCAGACATTTCCTAAAAGACCCCGAAGAAAGCAGCAATGATGAAGGGGAGAAGTCTCCACTGCTGAGTGAGTCTGACAGCATTACGTCCGTCGCCTCCCCTACGACGATTCCGACCCCACCAGACATTACGCCACTCCTGCAGAAACTGAGGCAGCAACAAAGTGGTGTGAGCTCTCCTCCACCACTGCCGCCACCACCTCCACTACTTCCGCAGACTTTTACATTCTCACAGCAGAAAATCCCGCCGATCACATCCCAGTCGTTCGTGCTGAACACCGCGGGGTCCTCAGGACTCTCCAACAGCCTCATATCACCAGCATTGAGCAGCAAGGGAACAGCGACCAGCGACAGCCACAAGATTGCCAACCGGAGCATCAAGAAGGCAAAGCCTAATAAACCCAGCACCAAGTCGAAAGTCATCAAATTCCATGAGTATCGGGGTCCGCCAAATGTGGTGAAGAACCAGCAATCGTCTTCGTCATCCCCGGTACCGACTGACCCTGCTGCTGAGAACACATCTTACAGTATCCTCCTGCAGCAGCAGCAACTGCTGCTACAATGGCAGCTGGAGATGCAGCAGCAGCAGAAAAACGTGTCGTTTCTTATGCCAGGACAGAAATCAAGTGCCAGTAGTAGCCAGGACTCCTTCAGCCCCCAGCCGTCGCCGGGTAACAGCTCAGTGATGTCCCCACAGTCTGTGGGACATGCCACCCCCCAGCCCTCCCTCCTCAGCCCCATTCCTACCCCCTCCCCAGCCACCACCCCATCCCCCAAACCACCTGCCATAGTAGCCTCCCCTCTGTCAGTCCTGCCACCCCCTCCTCCTCCTCTACCCCAGGTAGCCCTGGCACCACCCCAGACATTCAAAGCATTCATCCCTAACTCGGTGACGACCAGCAGCAAGTCTGTCCCTCCAGTGGCAACAGGTGGGACTTTAACGTTTACCACGGCCGTCGTGTCATCTGCCGCTTCCAAAACATTCACTGCCAAACCAGCAGTGACTGCTACAGCCACAACAACCGGTGCCAGCAGTAGCATTACAAACATATCCACTCTGACCCCAGCCAAAGGTATGCCCGGGGAGAAGCGTATTGGCAGCGCGAGTAACGTGAGAACTACGCCTGTCACCAAGCTGGAGGATCTCAAAGTTGCCGAACTGAAGGCAGAGTGTAAGAAACGCTCGCTGCTAGTATCGGGACCCAAGCCGAACCTGTTGGAGAGACTGAAACCATTCAGTGAGGCTATTTTAGCGAGTCTTGCAGCCCAGGCCAGCAGTGGGAAGTCGTGTCACGCCAGTGTCCCCAGTGTGATCAGTGACAGCTCCCTAACCTCCCCGCCTAGCGTAGCCAGCCTGGGCAGCAGTATCAACATCGCTCCACTGACGCCACTCAATGATGATGCCATGAGCATGACCCTTGGCAGTCCGCCAATGTCTCCCAGCAGCGGCATGGAACAAGGGAACAACGGGATGAACCCGCCGTCATCTCAACCCATGTCACCTGTGGCAATGATGGACATTAACACCCCTGGATTCTCTCTGCTGACACAGAAAGCCCAGAAATCAAAGCTGTCTGCTAGTCAACCTATAGTGCCAATGTCTGTCGATCAGTCGATGTCACGCCCGCCATCAGCTGTTCCCATGGACATTGATTTGGGAGGTAGCCAAGGAAACGGGGTGGGTGCTGGGAAAGCGTTCAAGGACAGTAACCATAACACTGCCAGCACTGTGTCGGGTGGTGTCAGAAGCATCACACAAACTCCTACCAGTAGTATCATCCTGACACCGGTTACCACGCCAACACCTGGCACACCACGCTCTATACCAGGAACCCCAGGGAAGGTTACTGTACCATCTCCAGGTAGTGCTGGTGTCACCCAGTCGAAGACTCTATCACAAGTTGCTGGTCCTGTTCCCCCACCGGCCCCACCACTGCCACCACCAGGCAAAGTCCAGGCGACTCAAATCATTGCCGTACGTCAGCCAGCTGGGGTCGGGGGTGGTCAGGGTAGTAGTGGGGGTGGCGGTACCCAAATCTCTGCCAATGTCCGAGCTCAGTTGATCCATCACTTCAGCCAGCTCCAGCGGCAGCAGCAAGCGACAAACCTGCCCCAGCAGGTACTGGTAGCGACCAGCAAACCGGTGATACAACCCACACATATCCAGGTACAAGGCACCAGTATACAGCCTAGCATGCTGAGACTGGCGGCACCGACCGTGACGTCCGCCACGGCTACCAGTCAGACCCTGGTCGAGGTCACCCCCAGCCAGAGTCCGTCCATCCTGGCCCCAATACAGGTCTCCATGGTGAAGCCTGCCAGTATCAAGGTAACGACGCCAACACCGTCAGCACAGCCGGTAGGGCAGCCCCAGGTCGTGACACAACAGGAGTTACTCCAGCAGCAGCAGAAACAGATTGAGGAGCTGCGACAACAGCTCGCCCAGTCACAGATGCAGCTCGCTGCGGCTCACAACGCTCAGCAGGAGGCACTGAAACATGCAGCTGTGGGGACAAGCTCCACAGGTGCCATCCCTGCAGTACCCAATGGGGGTCAGATCGCTGCCTCCCTGCCCCCTATGCCTCACCCCCTGCCTGACAACCCTACCCCAGCACAGATCCAGACACAGATCCAGGCATTAGCGGCTGCCGTACAGCAACAGAACGCTTTGCTGGCCTCTCATGCCAACACAGATTCCAAATCGAACACCAAAGCCATCACCTCCACCACAGGTTCCAAACCCCCACTGATGGCGCAGATTCAAATCCAGCACTTACCGACCCCGGTGCCTCAGGTACTGTCACAGTCGCAGCCCGGCATTGTGCCTGCTACCACTGTGGTGACAACGCGGGCTGGGGACCTCAAGCTGCCAACCATCCTGACAAGTCATCCACAGCTGGCGTCGGGCCTGGGGCAAACTGGACAGCCGCGCTTGGTGTTCACGGCAGTTGGTGCCAATGGGCAGCAGCTTCTCTTCACATCCCAGCCACCTGCTGGCAGCAGCTCTACCAGCACCACCACCACTACCGTCACCACCAGCACGGTCCCCAGTACCACCAGCGTCATGGCTGCCCCACCCCCGGCAAGACCTGCCAAGAGCAACAACAGCATTCCATCTGTAAATGGACTTGGTTCCAAGTAAGTGGGCTTGTACCGAACTGGAGAATTAAGGCCGAATTAAGTAACACAGCTTTATTTGTGGTATCCCAGTAGAATTTGCTCCCCTGCCCATTGGTAATAAGTTCTTTATAACACATACTTTACATGGGATTTAATAGAAAATTGTCTAAAGGTAATCCTACTGGAAATAATCATATGTATTGGGTAGCTTGGTAAAAAAAAACTTACAAATATCATATTATCATAGTCACTCGGAACGTCATAAAATGCTAAACATGCGATATCTCGAGCTGGTTATCCCTGACTTTGTTCTATTTCAGCATTTTCATTCTAGGCAAACTGCTGCAGCTACTCTGGCATTCCTACTTACACTTTATGCAAACCCCTCATGTTTGACAGCTTGAGGGGTTTATGCCAGATTTATGACATCTCGTTACAGGTGTATATGTCTATTATATTGGTACATGAATATGTGTACCGCTGTTCATATATGTCCCTTCCAATCTGTTGGGGATCATTGCAGAGAAGAGTATCAATACTGTAATGCACTGGGGCAGGACGTCTCTGTAGCCAGCTTTCCTCCCCTGTGTTTTATGCATTCTGCAGGTAAACTTTACCCACTGCTGCCTACTACGGACTATGTGGAGTCTCTCTCTCTCTCCCACCCATTACCTAAATCATGGTTGAACATCTTTGTAGCACTACCAAGGAAAACACTACCACCTATACCATTGTAAATGGACGTAGTGCCCATGAGTAGACTGCACAGTATATTGTCTATGTTGTGCAGACAGTAAACGTCTTACTCAAGGACAATTTCTGACATGTATGGCCAAGATTGGAGACCCTTAATGAACTACAGAGATAGAGCTACATGTACCGGTACCACTACTACCCCAAGCCTGTAGGTAGTCATATTAGCCAATCAGTCTCATCTGGCCTTTGGATTTGAGCCAGCTGAGAGTGATATAATGTTTAGCACTTGAACAACTCCAGCTTTTATATTTTCCTGTTCATATTTCCAGGGCTTTACCGGAACCTCTGTTGTTCTTGATTGACCACGACATTATAGCTGTAAAGCATTACTAGTGAGATTGAGCTTCAGTGATATAACTTTGGTGTGAAGGGTTCTTTAGGGAGGCGGGGAGGGGTACTAAAGACCAGTGATTCCTGCAGAATTTCTTACATACATGAATGTGATGAATATACATGTATTCAGTACAGGCTGTACAGGCTGTGCAAACAGCGCACACAGCCTGTGTTGACTTACACCCTCCCAGCCAGGCGTTCCATCATCCTATTTGCACATCTGTTAGCAGAACAGGTAGAGAAAACTTGCCTGTCGGCCATCAGCACCTTGCCCTGGCACCCGTACCCCAGCCCCAACACGGCGATTACTACCCCCACTGGTTTTAGAGCCACTGAAGCCACACTTAGCAGGTACTGGTTTCTTTTTGGCCCTCGGCCTTCAGGGTAGCAAGCCAGGGGTTCCATATATACCAAGGTATATCCAGGACCTTCCAATCCCAGTACAAACTACCTGCTAGCCTGATATATTGTCTCAGTCACAGTGATGTATGGTCTATATGGTGGCTGGTACAAGTCTTACATCTGGTTATTCCTAGACACTGGGGTAGCTGGCAAATGTTCCACCTGTATACAGTCTGTAAACTACTTGTGTAACAGGTGGAAGCTTCCACACCTTGCCAATGATCTGACAGACGCTAATGTAAGGATGGCACACACTGCTGCTGCATTTCTTTTGCTAGCAGCAGAAACTCTGGGCACACCTGCAAGGTGTGCCAAGCAGTAACTAAGACCAAGAGTAATATACCATTCTTGCCATGATACTTAGTTGCTACCTGCAGCATTTGGTCTGTCAGAATCAGACCCTACCCAAACTATTATCACTTCATGAGTTGTATCTGACAGCAGCAAACACTTACATTTTACATACTGCTACCTATTACAGCCACTTAACAATGCCCATAGAAGTACCCAGCAGTACACATCCTGATTGGTCCGAATTTCCGAGAGTAGCAAGAGTAGCGCTTTGGGCAAAAGGTACATTTTGACTTGAGACGGAAAAATTTGCATCCATTTTGTCCCTTCAGATCGTCGACCTCGCGCTGACCTAAAACCAAAACCCACTTGCCAATGCCCATTTAGAAATAATCCAGTGTGGCATGTATTCTAACATTGAGACAACAAAATTGGTACCATGATAAGAAAAATATCAAATTTTACAGTATTTGAAAATGCTATTCTGCCCGGGTCAGTGCACACAAAGGTTAAACATGTCGGTTTTCAGTGATGTATATTATAAAAAATAACAATACAAACTATAATAAAAAATTCCACTTTTATTAGTCACAATGGATTCATGGCAGCACAATTAAAATATCATTCCTTGGGACAGCTAGTGTTTGAAAGAACAAAATAACAGACATGCAGATTTTGGGGAGAAAACTTTGCTTTGAATTCAGTTCGTTTGGATCGCCTGTATTCCTCTGGTTTTGTGCACATTCATTGATGATAGGTTTGTGTAACTGGTCATATCTCCTCACACAAAACCTCTACTTTGCTGTTTTAACCTTGGCGTACATACAGCCTGGAGACCCGACCCATGTTTTGACCACAGTATGTGTGTAGAAACAACCTATCCAAAGCATCCATGGCTAGTTGGGCTTCGAACCAAATATTTGCGCTGGATAGCTGCTTACCCTAATGGAGAATTTGTGAAACACTCCAGGGCTTATTCCGTCTGCAATGGATTTTGTTGTCGGGTAACACCAGTTCAGCTAGGATGAGAAGGTTGTGACAAGCAGCAAACTACACACAGACTGTGGCATGGCGGCTTTCCATGCTCTGTCTAAACCATGCCCTGAAATGAAGACTCCGACGGATGCAGTCTTCCAAAAGCAGCCTTAGAGCCATGTGCTTTCCGACAGCCCCATGGTAACAATGTTGTTGTTATTCACATCAGATGTGCTGCTACTTACTACCTCTTGGAAAGATGGCAGATCATCCCGCTTTCTCATCTATCAGCTCCTTTTATCCAAAAACACCACCAGTGTCTGCTGCCCATTGAATGACTGCCATCTCCATAGCGGCTTCCCCACTCCTTCTACCAACTGTGGTCATGGCACTTGCTGGCTAGCTATCGGCTCAATCCATTCAGAAGATTTGGCTGCTGTTCTAACCCTAATTTGTCAGGATTGGATGGGCCTTAATCTGCCCAGCACTGACAGGTCAATTATTACTAGGGCTGTAAGTCCTGTCAGAAACCTGATGTAACCGGACCATACCAGTTTGGTGGCTACAGCATCAGTATTTTTTGTGAGGAATGTTTGGCTGTTCTCCAGTGGTTCATGGATGATGTTTGGCCTTTACATACACATTCTACTCACCCTATCACTACAAAACAGAAAAGTCTCTGGGCTGAGTGTAGGGTAAGTATAAATGAACTATCTGCCTTGTCTTCGGTAGGGGGGAGAAATATGCTGGCGCCCTGGTTGAATAATGAGACCTCCCTAGGAGATGCAGAGGAACTGTTGGGTATACATGTATGTTGACTGACCAGTCTGAGGCCTGTAGAGTAGCCAGAAAGATGGCATTCAAGGGTGAGCCTTAGCGGTGGGCTGACCTTGGCATAGCTGCAGTCAACACTGATTGATAATTCCTGAAATGTTTATTGTTTCTACCATTGAATAGTTGAGCAGAATCTGCAGGATTTGGTGGTCACTATATTTTACCCCAGCAGCTGATAACCCTGGTCAGATCTCCGATTCTCTGTCTACCTGACCAGTAGTTTCATTGGCCGATAAATTCGTTTGAGATTCTTAATGTAATGAATTCTTATACGATTTATCACTAAATGAAATATTAATCGTAGTACGACTTACGACAAGGAAATGATAAAAGGTAGAAAATAAAAATTTGACGTTGTGGTGCTAGTATATAGATATTCCCGTACAAAATTGCACGCTTCTGTCTTATTTCTATTATTTCTCTCTGTTTTGCTTTGCGGCATCAGTTAATCTTTGCTTTGGGAAACATGGTATACCAGTAAGATCGGGAATACCCTTCCCGGCACCCTGCCTTTCCCTTGGAGTCACGTCATAATTTGGAATTCCCCGTGCGGAAACCATCCGGATAAGTAATCAATCGCTACATGGAGCGATTTCTTTTACGCATGCCGTTGACGCATTCTGGACCCGCACCGTTACCGTCGCTATGCAATGGGTCACTGTATTTGAAGCCATTTCGATTTTTCACGCACGCCGGATGCCGTTGCCGCATTCTGCGTGTATGGAAAGCTAGCTTTAGGCCACTTTTACACCTAATCTGTTATTGAACTGTTTTCAATTGGCTTCACTTTATTTTACATTGGCTAGAACAGTTTTGCTGTGGTTTGCATCAGCAGGTTTAGTCTGCTATATTTTGACCCATACATCAACCCTTGACATGCCAGTGCTGTGGCCTTGCCTCTGATGTCAGAGATGCCAGGTACCACTGTCATTGTCACTGCCCCGGCTGTGTATGTCTGTTATGTGTCCAACCCAGACACTGGTTAGTTGGTATATAGAACAGAGGCCAGATCAGGGGTAGAAGGTAATATGGGGTCAGAGAATAAGCAAAAGATACAGCTAATTGCCTCAACATTTTCTCACCCCATCATAGGGTGTTTATGATGGCCATAAACCACTGGTGGAAGGGAAGGTCAATGGCCGATATTGGATGGTTAGTCATAGCAGTGGAGAGACTGCCATTCCATCCACCCTCACTCAGGGATACAAAAACAACTACAGCTGGCCCATCAGCCAAACAGCTGCCTCCCAACTGCTGTCTGCTAGGGAATAATGAAGCCCGGAATCTTCTGCAAACCAACTGTAAGGCACTCGGATGTCTTTTCTGTAAAGTTGAAGAGCATGTTCTAGCATTTTCCAAGGAATTGTGAGATTGCTTTATACCAATTTGGGGTGAAGTTGGTGGGTGTTTTTTTTTTTTTTTTTTTTGCTAGACATCTTTCTGCTCAGTCCCGAGTTCTACTCCTGAGTGACATCAGTGACTTGTGCAGTAGCTTTAGGTCAAGTGGTCCCCTCAGAGACCTAGTAGACCTGAGCTACCGGTAGTCTGAGTCTGGTCTGGAGAACATGCACTTTCTGTCTCTCTATTCCGCCCTCTCTCTCTCTCTCTCTCTCCACAGTTTTCCAAATCATTCTATCTAAGGCAGTCCATGGCTTATACAAAAGTGCGGAAAGGACCATCTTCCCAAACCTAATGGCAAATTGGTTAATGCTACATTATTGATATTGGCACTCCTATTCAAGTAGTACACTCCAAAAAGTTTACACCCAGAGTGGTTATAATGGTACAGAATAGAAAGAGAGAGAGAGAGAGAGAAAGGGAGAGAGAGTGCACGATCAGCAAGACCAGACAGGCAGTTGTATGAAGATCGAGATATCGCTTCCTTCACCTTTAGATGCCTGGCCTTCGCTTAAGTCCAAGTTTACTCTGTAAAAGTCAATGACAAAAAATAATTGTCTGTAGAGATCATCAATATTTGGGCCACCACCGAAGATGCTTTGCCATTCATGTTCTCATCCTGTGCTTATGGTCTATGTGTCTAAAGCTTTTTATCAGGGCAACATGCTCAATTTCTCATTTATTTGAACCATCCCAAATAATCCCAGGAAGGAGGGAGGAGAAGGGCGTAGAAAAAAAGGCAAGGACATGGCATTGATTGATTGGTTCTGACTGCATGGTTACAGGTCTCGCTTCCTCTCTGTCTCTCTGAGACTGGCAGAGCAGCCACTCCCTGTGGCGTTCTCCCTAGCTGCTCCCTGTTCAAACGATGGTGTGCCCGGTGCCGGCATTTACAATTATATTATACATTTGTACATTTATTATACATATATTTATATATAATTTGTACAAAGAATGGGTGGCAAGTCGCAGGCCTATACAGACTCTGGCCGGATTGACATGAGTAGATTATTTTACATGTTTGCTCTGATGTAGCAAGTAGCTTGCTAAATGGTGTGAAACACAGCATTGGATACATAGCATTGGATGAAGAAAGGCTAAAATGGCCATGCATCCTCAGTGACCAAGTGAAGAAAACATCAAGTACTGTGCTGAACTAATATAACGTTTAACTTGAGGTTCAGTCACCATAATAATTTTCTTTTCAAGGTCAGGTGAAGGTCAAGGAAAGGTCGGTACCATAGGGCTACAAGTTTAGGGCAGCAGCAGGTGTTCATAATTCGGTTTGTCTTTCCAATTACCTGTATACCAGTAGGTGGCAGACATTTTACCAGAAGGCAGAGGGGCTGTTTGTTCTTCTACAATTAGAGGTTAAGGAAGGAAATCCTTGGAAGATTCCAACTCTTCATGAACTCGAAGAAGATGTGTGCATGTCATTGACCTCATGAAGGTATGACTTACCTGCAGGGTGGCAAAAACATTCTCTGGGAGATGGGGAGGTGTGTATTTGTGTTAGTTACCCTTGGCCAGGCCCAATCTGGGGTAGTTTTTGTTACCTGCCTGGCCTGGCCCTGTTCTGCCTATCCTGAACAAGAAAGGGAATTTTTGAGAAGAACAGATCTGTCAGGGTGGGTGGGGTGGGGGTGGGAGTGGGGTGGGTTGCTACCAGCCAGATCTGGCAGTGTTAAAGCAGCTGCCATGCCGGTGCCTGCCCGCACCATGAAAGGTCAGAGTGCTGGTGTTCCTGTCATGGCAGGCCTGCTGCTGTCAGTGCCAGCAACTCCCTACCCCTGCCATGGAAACCATAGAGGGAGAGGCCCCTCCAAAACACCCCCTAGGAAGAAGACTGGAAGGAAGTCATTAATTGTGAAATTCCAATTCCAGAAGAGCTAGGCAGCATTCCGCCAGGCATACGCCAGGCCTGCAAACCCAGAAGTTGTACCCTTGGGTTCCTGGAAAAAAATAGGTACCAAAATCGGAGCTGGCTTGAAGCACAGAAAATTGGTCAAGCACAAACATGGGAGTTGGAGAAGACAAGGAGGCCTAGGTTTTTGCACCCTTCAAACAAATCCCTGTCTCTGGGTGCTGCGCCTTCTTGGGTAATCTACAGGCACTTTAGCATTTTTCGGAGGTGCTTGTTTAGGGTTCAAGGGAATCAAACGTAAATGGCAAGCTAGCTATTAGTTTGGCTCAGCTTGATAGAAAAGACTGAGCGTCTGTGATCACCCGAGCTTCTCCAGCCAGAACCCCTTATCCACCACCACCAACTGGATTGCAGACTGACTCAAGGTGAAATATGCCTGCTTGGCAGTGACTTCAGTTTCAAGCATTTGAAATGCCAGTTCCTTGACTTGTAATCTTAGCACCCGCTCAGCCTATCACCAACAGCAATGACAAGACACACTGCATCCAAGACACACTGCCACATCCAAATCCATGACTCACTTGTAGATACCTGGACACTAAGAATCAGAACAAAAAGTCTGATCACATCTGGCACTTTTAATGCTTTCTCTCCCAATCTCTTGGATGCACTGTGAAGACAAGGATTCTTATGTAATATTATACCCTGCCTGGGCTTCTGAGCTTCAGGTAGAATGGTTATCTTTGTGACTTCAGGCAGAATCTGGCAAAGGTCGGTTGGCTCAGTGGGCATTAAATAAATGTAAGACCTCTTGTTCTTCAAGGAGGTCAGCACTCTGTATAAAAAAGATGTATTAAAGGACTTGGAGAGATATCAGCAGTTTGACTGCTGCATATAGTCACATCATAAACAAACTATATACCGGGTAATTCCCAGGTACATATCTGGGGAAGGAAGTACGGTCCTCTATGTATGGCGGACCCCACACTTCATAGCATAGCTCAGATTTCTGGGATACATGTACAAATGGTACACTCAGCCACTGACAAAGCAAATCACTGGAATTTCCAAAATGGTTTTGGAAAATACAATAATAAATGAATAGCCTGCTTGCGTGTGTGTGTGATATTTGGGCTTCAGAAAGGAGGCACCGGGCAAGATAATAAATGCTACCTGGGCTGTTTCCCTGGATGTCTAAGCATATGTGGAGGTGGCCCACTTGAAGGCAGTGTAGGAGGATAGTCCCTATTTACATTCCGACTTATTACCCCCTGGCTGTATTTATGGATTTGCTGGCTTCTGATTAAAGGTGTCACGGGGAAGGCCTGGGTTGGCTGTGTTGGCTGTGGCTGGCAAGGAAGGGCAGGGTGGAATCCCATCATAGGCCAATTCCACAACAGGGGTAAATATTTGAGAGCAGGGCACAAATAGTGATGGAGACTGGGTGTTCCCGTTGTTGCTTGCTGCCATTGGAGCAATGGAGGGGGCAAGGCATATATACCTGATAACTGATAGGGCAGATCTCCACCAGCTGCAATCTGATCAGCACAGACCGGAAACTGACCATCACATGCTGACATATCACTTAGTGCTGTTTAATGCAGGCTGATTTGGAGCAGGAAGAAAAATCTGATGATAGCCTCATCTCCAGAGATTTCAACTCCTGGTGTTCATTTTCCAGCAAGGGAGATCTCCCACAATTATCTAATGATGTTGTTTTTGTCTGGGCTTAATGCCTACGCCCCATCCCAGTATGCCAAATTGTCTGCCTAATGGATTTTGATTTTGTTGCCCAGCCGTTATGTTAAACTTAGTAGAATTGGCAGGGCTGTAATTGTGTTTACAGGGACTGCTTCCTGCTGATATGGCTTCCTGGATTTAATGCAGATCACAGTGGGCCAGAATTAACATTACTGTCCACAAATTGATCTGTTTGGGAAATCTGAAGAGAACTTTCCATCGGCAGGGGTGATTACGAATTTTGGAAATTCCATAATATGTCCATTCATGTGCAAGGCAATGCATGCATCTGCAAGGAGGTGGTCTTCAGGATAGCGGTACAGTTTCTAAATTGTGCAACTTTTTGGATCAAATCAGCACACACACACCCACACCCACAAAAGAAAAAAAAATCCAGGACTTTCTTCCCAAATACAAATAAAGACATCAACCATGTATGCCTTCTGTGTCCATAAACAACTTTGTGAAAAGGCTGAGGTGAAGGCAAATTTAGCTGTAACACTCACCATGGGGGGCCAGGGGGAAAAGGCTAATTTTAATGTGGTGTTATGGAGGGGGGGGGGGG
>JAAUYG010291414.1_pt1 | contig 16586 bp, 13 predicted proteins | sample 7278091 | NCBI WGS metagenome assembly JAAUYG01 (sample SAMN14350201, study PRJNA611818) | marine sediment metagenome | isolation source: surface marine sediment (0.6m) | place: French Polynesia: Moorea | collected 2018-08 | reverse complement strand
GTGCAACATTTGCGAGCACCTCCGCGTCCTGTGTGAACGGGGCCTTAGGCCAACAGGCAAATACGGGAACACACTGTGGTCGTTAGGAGCGTCCACACAGCATTGCAAGCAAATATAATAAAAGGATTTGCGTTTAAATTTGCCTGCAAATGTGCTTCCACGTCCTGTGTGAACTGGGCCAAGAAACTTAACACTTGCTGGCCCAGACCAGAATGTCTTGCAACGAATGAAAGAGACCTGATGCTCAGAACACATCAAGCCGAGTTTTTGGAGGCCTGTCCGAGTTTTATCTCTAAGTTAACCGTCCCAAGAAAAAACACACGGTGAAGGTTGGAAACTTTTTTTTTGACCATTGATGCTGGAAGAAATGACATCAGGCATTTTTGCAATCCATCATCCAGACATTGCCAGACATTGCGTTGTCAATTCGTTCCTTGATTGATTTTCTTGTTTGCCAGTTGAAAATACAAGGGATGATTTTTTTTTGTCTTACGGCGTTGAGATTTTAGTGTGGATAGATTTTACGTTTGCTAGATGAAACATTCCTGTTTGATTCTAGGAAAATTAAATTGTGGGAGCAATTTTCGTGACATTCGGATGGAGTGAGTGCCAATCGGTGCTACAAAGGGGTGACGGGTCTGAGAGAAACGCGCGACTGGCGTCGATGGACAGAGTACTCACTGCTCGGTGTCGGCGTCGGACGCCTGCGGGTTGTGCTTCCTGGCGTTGAGCTCGGCTATGAACTGGTTGTCTTGGCGCATGCGCTGCTGCATCTGGCGCCGCCACACGTTGAGCTCGTCGAGCATCGCGTCGTCCTCCGCCACCTCGCCCCCTGCTCCGCGAAAACACAACAGTCTCATTCAATGCATCTTACATACAGTGTGTTCATTGCAAAATTAGCTGTCACGATTCATGTTGTTCTTCCAAAAAACAACTTCATGAGTTCATTCAGAGATATGTCCCAAAGTTGATGTTGCATGTCAAACAAAAACAACTTTAAAATTTGGGGTGTGTTGGAAAAAAATGTTCAGAATAAAAAAAAGTACGTCTCAAATGTGGGTGCGACTTTTTTGGTTTCTTCTTCGGCCAAAATTTGCAAAACGCCCTTTCGGCTAGATGCCCAAAAGGTTACAAGTTTGGGGGATCAGGCCAACGACGATTCGGTGTCTCTTTTTGTTCTCACACAGATTGCATTTGCATTTGATGGAAATTGGCAGCAGATTACTGGAGTTGGACGCAAACACAAAAGCAGCGCCTCTTGCCTCTGTGGCGGGGGGGGGGGTTCAACTGGCTGAAAGTGGGGGAAGTGAGGGTGTGACACAATAGGGGGGAGACAAAACATCTTGCTTCATATGTGTTGCACTCAAACGGCCAGTGAGTTTCGCACGACCTCCGGTCGGAAGAAAAAGCAAACAAGCCTCTCAGAACCGCATCGCAGAGACAGACGCTCATTCCCTGGAACCCAGCATGCATTTCCGCAGCTCCTTTTCACAGACCAATTAGCACAGCACAGCCCCCCTTTCAGAGAACAGCAGCCTTCAGACAATTGTTCCCTGAATGCACACTCAGGCCCGAAGGCACACAAGACGTCGCCAAGAGACATGGTGCGACGCACTTAGGACGATACGGTGCACTCCCTCGCCCAACAAGCACGTCACACCCGTGCACGGCGCCAACCGTAGACCCTATTCAGGATCGTTTTGTCACGGCGCCGAAACACACCACACACATCAAGTTGGGCAGGAAAAGAAATCTCACAAAACAAGCAAACTGCATTGCATTTCAATCATTTTCTCTTTTGACAATGCCAAAATCTTTTATGACTGAAATGTTGCACAAACCAGTGATAAAATTTGTTTTCCTGGCATGCAGTTACATACACAACCAAAGTTTTTTGTTGTATGCAGTTTGCTCCACAATACAACAAAATGACAGCAACAAGAAACTCCTGTTAGTGTTCAACCCCAAAAGCTGCAGGACAAGAAACCCAGGGCAATTCAATTATCTGACAAGGAGATAATTTTTTCAATGAAGGATTTACCTCTCCCGAATACATGTAGCCGCACCTCAAACCCAAACTAAAACAGTTCAAGAGGAAAATTTTTCAACAAAAATGTCAACAAAATTGAAAATCAGAATGAGTGGCTAAATTGTGTGTCCAGACCACACGGTAAAAATCTTTAAAAAAAACGTCTCAGGACCTCAAAATCACGAAGTCGAACAGATGTGAGAATCAGAGAGAAGCAAGACAGACATTGGTGACCACTGCAGGGTTTCACTGCTGCAGACACACAGGCGAAGGAAGTGCTATTTTAAGAGAACTGTAATAAACTGTCTGTGTGGATAGTGATTAGGGCTCGTCCTGTCCACACGTGTGTGAAATACTAAGCTTATCTACACAACTGTCTTCCACCCACTGGTCAACACACAGAAAACAGAAACCGAGAGAGAGATGGCATTTTTACTGCTTCAATTTCTTTCCCAGAGAAGGGGTGAACATGTTGCAAATCCAACACTTAACAAGAAGGAAAAGCTTGCAGCAACTGTGTCCCAAACAAAATTAACGCTGCATTTGACCAACGCTGCCCCTTGGAATCAGTGGCAAAAGGGAACAAGGTGAGCTCGACTGAACCCACGAACAAGAAGCAGTGCGGGAAACTATGTGTGGGCGCCATCCACTCCCAACAAGGCGACCAAATCAGAACCGCAGGTATTTTAACTGCTGCAACTGCAGTCCTTGCTTCCATTATGTTGTCAGAATATCACACCTCGTCCCCTCTCGGTGTCTGTTTTCTGCAGGAACCAGAGCCCCGGGTATTTTACATTGACACGGATGAAGACTCAGGACGAGAAGCTCACCTTGCTGCCGCGATGTGAAAGCATCATCGTCATCCTCCTCTCCACTGGAAGCCTCTGTCGACAACAACAACAACATAGAACAGCGTCATTACAAAGAACGCGACAGAGTGGGGTCTTAGAGGAGTGTTTTCGTTTTGGCGTCCTCTCATGAAAGGTATCAAGTTCTGTTCCAGCCGAGACTGACAATTTTGTCTTGTCCTACCAGGAAAAAGGATCTGGGTATTTTGCGGGTGAGTGGTGGATCCTGCCATCTGTTCTGCCTGCTGCTGGGTGCTACTATTTTATGATAGAAAAGCACCAGTCAGCAGTGGCTCTATTTTGAGGATGGGGCAGGCGAATGGGTCACCCCCCAACCAACACGTGATGAGTGCGCACCTGAGTTGAGTTCTTTGACAAGAGAAGACATGGCGTTGGTGACAGAGTCCGCGGCGACGAGAAGGTCGTTCCTCAGACTGCGCACACTGCCCGCTGAGCTGCCCGGCGCCTGGCCGAACGCCTGCCGCACGTCTCCTGCAACACACACAGCACCGTCACACAACGTCGAAAGAATGAGCAAAACTCAGAAGTTCAAAACACCAGAACAATTTTTATTGGATATTGTGCCGACAAGACAAACAGAGGAGTACGGTATGTCTTGTGTTCTCGCAAAGTGCCTGAAGCCTCAAGCCGCACGGAGCTGCATGCAAAGTGAGGTTTGCGAGTGAAGATACCACGATGTCAAGTGTGGTCAACCATGGGAGTATTCACACACAAAGAAAATGACATAATAAATGGAACGCATTTTTGTAAGTTCAGTTCTTCGAGAACAAACTCCAAGTTTGAGGCCCAACCGTGTGCTGAAGTTCTGCACATTGGATTCGCTGCTTACGTACTGAGAAGAGGCGCAGGGACTTACCTCCGACGCCCATGAGTGAGTCTGCGGGTGTGGACGGCGTCGGGGCGTGCGCGGCGTGCAGGCTCAGCGGCGGCGAGTGCGCGTGTCGCGCCCGCGGGGAACTGTTCGGCGTCGACCGAGGGGAACCGTGCGTCTGAAACAATATAACCATCGCACGTCAGTATGAGTCAACATAAAACCACCAAGTGTGATCTGAGGCAACGTGACTTGGGATCATCACGTGAGTTCTCGTAGAAAGGAAAGAGAGAGAGAGAGGGAACGAGAGAGAGACACATGGAAGGAGAGACAGGCAGAGACAGAGATAGATGGAAAGAAAGAAAGAGATGTGGAAGGAGAGATGGGCATCAAGAGACAGAGAAACAAAGAGAGACAAAGAAAAAAACAAGAGACATGGAAAGAGAGAGAGAGAGCACAGAACACTAACCTTGAGTAGCATTGTAAGTTCACAACCAGGGAGAGAGACAGAGACATGGAGAGAAAGAGAGAAAGAGAGATTGACAGAAAGAGCCAGGGAGCTGACCTTGAGTAGTTTCATGAGCCCCTCGAGCTGCACCATGAGTTCGCGGCGGCTGTCCTGCAGCGCGGACATGCGCGCCTCCAGTTCGTCCCGGCGCTGGCGCAGCAGGCGCAGCTCGGCAAGCAGGGTCGGGTTGCGCCCCAGCGAGCTGTCCAGCCCCAGCCCTTCCCCCGCGCTGATCCGCGCCGCCGCCTCCTGCTCCTTGCGTAGCCGCTGGATCTCATTTAGGATGTCCCTGCAAACACAAGCACGGCTCAAGCTGAATCACATGAATGCGAACGTTCGAAGGGTAAAAGGGTCCAGCAATCCATCTTCACAGCTCCAATCTGGAGCACGAGTCCTGTAGTACAGTACAGTGTTCTCATTTGAGTCTGGACGCAAGGGAGCACGAAGTACAGCACAACGTGACGTTCCAGGATCGCCGTCCATGTCCATGAATCTGTCCTGAGGCGTTAGGGCCAACCTCAAAATTTCGCCCACCACGTCCATTGCCACCACTACAATTTTTATGAGAAAATTTCAAGACCAAATGCTGCCTGTAGTGTTGGGTCTCCAGATACAGCTCCGCTCCACAAAAGGCTCAGTCGTCCGCGGTGCCCCTGCCGAGGCCTTTTCAAATAACAATCTTGTTTAGCTGTGTCAATATCCCAGAGGATATTTTACTGAGGCTCTCTGAGTTAATTTCACCTCTTTATTTAGTTTGCAGGGGAAATCTGCCGGGAAACAGATGCGTCATAGAGATTGATGAGGTTGCTACTTTCCGACATCGTGTATTCAGCGCCACAAGTCCGTTCCTTTACGCACGTCACGAAATAGCTCTACCACCAGAATAGAAATCTTACGGGAGCATTTAGAGAAGCCCGGAATACAGAGGTAACGTTGCGTGTTTCAAAGAAGCAGCCACCACAATGGTACAACACGGCTTCTTCCAATCCATCACAACAGCGCCATACTTCCCACCATAAATGAATCATCTATCAATTTCAAAAACCAAACAACGTTTGTCCATGTTGCTGTCTTTTCTTTGCCTCACTGTCTGCGGCAACCGCGCGGTTGTTGCTTTGACATCAGTTGTGGTGATGTATTTGAGTTTGAAGCCGGGGTGTGCTGACGCCGCGACGCGGGGTATTTGGGTCCATTGACGGATTGCACTTTCATTCATGATTTCCTTAAAACGGCAGCGACGCTAATGCCGATTGAAGGCGCCCGTGGCAGCGGCGGCGCAGAGGCCACGCCTAACAGGATTACTCCATATCAGTCAGCCGCACAAACATCATCCGCTTTGCTCGAGCTGTTGTCAGATAGGAACTGCCACGTTCTTATCCACCAAAGACTGAGAGTGTAGTTTGTTGGTTCCTGTGCTCAACTGCTGTGTGGCCAAGAAGCACATAACTGATCAAATAACTGATCAAATCAAATTCAGGCGTTCGTCTTTTGCAGTGGATGAAAATACGAATTTTCTACCAGGACACAGAGAGTTTGTCTGCCTGGATGAATTTCATTTCCAGACTGCATCATCACACACACACACACACACACACAAAAGGACATGCAGGGAAGGGAAAGGAAAAAGTTCTTTTCACAAACTGTACCCTGAACAAAAAGAAGTTTCCAAACGCAACAGATTCAGATCAGCCTTCTGGTTCTTTGATTAGAGTTGTATTCTGTGCACTTGACTAACTGACGGCGTCCTGTTTGTAAGCAGATCGCGCTGTCGCATGATTACACACACATCAGGCTGGGCACTCATCCCTCACGCATTCCCTCCAAGTGCAGAGGCATGGCAGGTGACGTGATGCCAGATTTGCTCAGCTTTTGAGTGGTCCTGTTTGATTCCCTGCTCCTTGTAAAGCGTGCGAAGGATTTTGGCATTTGAAGCTCAACAGCCCTTGGTATGTCCCCCCTGAGTGCATGTAACCCCACTGAGGACTGCGCCCAGTTTAAACAAGGGCTACTTCTTTGCACAACATTGTGAAACAGACACTGCATCCTCGCTCAAGTGAACGAAGAAAAAAAACAGCCAATCTCTTACCCTGGTCACTCGCGGGGAAGCTGCCAGGGAAAGCTGATTTCTCAACCAAGATCCGAAAAACTTTCCCCAAACCAATGTCTAAACCCCAGCTGTCTTACAAAAGCACAAGAAAGGTTTGAGATAAGCACAATTTATGGTTCCAATCGATTCCTTCACTTCAGTGGACTGGTCTCTCAAAAACAATGCATTTCACATGGCCGGTCACAGTTAGGAATGGACCCCGTGGATAGACGCAATTCCAGATTAATCTTGCCGAGACATTCGCTTATTGTTTACAGTCATTGATTCCTTCAATTCCATACACAAATCTTTTTTCATGGGGATTTCTGGTTTCCTTTGGTAATCAGATATTCCTCCGTCACATCCCGTCTACAAAGAAGGCTGGGCTTTTTCTCAGTGGAAAGAATGACCCAAACGGAAGGCAGTGTTCCTGGCCAACCCAGCATCATGAACAGATTCAAACGCAACCGCAGACCCAACGAGAGTTTCCCACGTCACTGAACAACAAGTCAGGCAGCAAAAGAAACCAAAATGCCCCCCCCCACCCATGCATGCTGCAGAGACGCATCCAGGAGTTAAGCCTTGAGGGGGCCGGAATCCGAAACTGGAATTTTGTTTCCCCACTTTCACTTCAAATTTGCCCTTTTTGCATTCCGTTCAGAAAACAAAATTCCTGAGTGGGCGGGGGGCTGCAACTTGAATCCACTGTTTGTGTGTACATCCTGGGACTTGCGTGCACCTGGATAAAACAATTCATTCGCTCCTGCACCTGGCTTCTGTTTTGTGGTCATGTGATCAAGCTCAGTTTTGGTCACGACACAAAAAGTCTGTCTGTTCTCAATTACATTCAACGCTGACTGTCAGCCCGGTGCCACGCGACACGCGTTCAGGTGGCGTTTTTTACCTGTGTTTTGTGTAGTTTTTGTGTGATTCACCTGCGGTTAGTGTTACAGGCTCAGTCCGACTGCCTCCTCGGCCGAACCGCAAAAATGGGTCGACCGAGGCCTTGGGGGTCGGGGGTCGGGCTGGACCTTTGACACCGGAATAACTCGCAAGGGGTTGTCAGGTGAGATTTGCTGGGACAAGAGTTGACCCTCAGAGAACAAAGAGCAAAGGAAATGTGCATGGGCCTGAAGCGAAAGACAGCACTCCGGAATGCACGCTTTCTGTCCTGGAAGGGGAATTCTGTGACCAAAACTGCTGCAGCTGCATTGCATGGGTGCTTCCTTTTTTATGCATTGTTGGGCGAAAAATTCACTCACAAGGATAGATTCCTGCGCATTTCTATGAAAAATGAATGCAGCACAAACAAGATTCACTGCAGTATAAATATGGCAATTAGATGGAAACCAGCTCAGCTCAATTTCTATTCGCACGCTCAAATTCCCCCGCTGTGGAAGCGCTCGCTTCAAATGGCACAGGAACTCATAAATCACATTACAGGTCCTGTCGTCCGTTCATCCGTGCTCCACTATCAGGCCAAACCAATGCCACAGTTCAGTTTCTGTCTCAGTAATTGAAAGGAACTATGACAGCAATCCCGCAACAAATAATGGGAAGATTTTGATTTCTTCTGATCAGAATATCCATAGTTTGATTCGGAGGGTGTTACATTCTCGGAAACTGGCTTCATCGAAGCTGAGAAAAGGAACCTCTCTTGGCACGGGTCTGGCGTCCCAGAGGAGAGAGGCTGAGAGGCCGCGGGTCCTGACAAGAAGAGAAGAATCCTCATCTGAGATGCAGCTCGCGCGCAGCCACTGCGGCGCCACTGGTGTTTACAGCTTGGCCGCCCCCACCGCCCACTGGGAGGAGAAACTGCTTCTTGTTCTACACTCCTGAATTTGACGAATCCGCATGCAGCAAGTAGTGACGAACAAAGGACACCTTTGGGCTTCCTGTCTTCATCGTCAAAATTTGTGTTCGGTTGCTCTCTGGCACAACTAGGCCACATCAAGAAGCAGATCACTTGCAAACAAAAGCAAAAAAAAGAAATATTCCTTGCACTTTTGGAAGTCTGTGAAATTTTAAAAGCAGCAAACTTTCTAGCTAACGTGAAAGCACTCGGATGGGAGACTGCCAAGAAGCCAGACATCCCTTTGCTTGCAAGTGACTACACATGAAGATCACCAATGGATTAGAACCACCAGAAATTTGCAGTCACCTGTATTGGGATTGCAGGCAACCCATCCTACACAATTGGCCATGAACCATCTCCTTCACCAACTGGTCAAACAATGAGGAGATGACATCAGTTTGGAATGAGTAACAGGTCTAATTCAAGTGATCAGAAAGAAAAAAAGATTCTTTGCGTGACTGCACTGTGACTTGGGTCTGTTGTCGGGTGAAGCAAAAGTGACAAAACTTAAGTCCACAGAGACGCAAATGCGTTCTCGGCGCAAAGGTTAGCTGATGGTAATCACCTCCCCCGGGGAATACACACCACCACCGGCGAGTTTGTCATCATGCAAGTCATCCTGTCACCATCCACCACACTGGTTGTGCTTCTGCATACGATTCTTGTGGTCGTTGCTTTTCGCGACAGAAGTATGACGCACATAGGATTGCTTGTCCCATTCAGCTTACTTCCACTGGTTGTTGCTTTCCAGGATGAAAACTACACAGCCATTGTTGTCAGAATGACAAGTGTTTCTTTTTAACGCAGCTGCCCTTCTTGTGGCAAGTTGCTTTCCAGAACTAAAATGACTCCGTTACACATGGTTCTCCACAATATGTAAATCTTCTGCATTCAGTTGAAATCAACTCTGAGCAGCACGTTTGGATTCCAGACAACAACTCTGGAAAAAAGAGAGGAAAAGCCGGCGAGACAAAATTAAGGCTGGGGAAGTTTGTTATTACTGGCGGAGCGGAGATTTCAGACGAAGAGACGTAATCAGATTGGCTGGTGTGACAGAGGTCTCATCTATTGCTGCGCCCAATGGGGCTCAGCAGTCAAAGACTCGAATACACTTATTTGCTCAGCGACAAAAACCATCGCCAAATATCTATTTGCCAGAAGCGGCTCGGCAGGACCCCTCGACCCGCCTTCAATAACTCCTCGTCTCTTTTCACAAACAAATCTGCGGAAGGAAACGGGAAACGAAGAAATGTCGGTCCGTGATGCCTGAGCTCAAACGCGCAGTTTTTTGGCCAAAACGCCTCGTGGACGTTGGCCTCAGTTTCAGTGTCCTAGAGCTACTTCCACATGATGATGTCTGATTGAAACCTGGGCCCTGCGCCAGGGTCGAATTGGAGTGTTGTTCAGTTGACCAGTTGTGACATTGACATGGAAGAGAGAGTTTTGGACTCGACTTTGAGCAAAAACCATTCACATTGAACATCATTGGTTGTTCCCATTCTCCTCCCCGAACAAGAACCCCTGGATCCAGGCCCAGCTTCCGCCAGCCTGATTGGAAGAGGCACTTAAGCAGACAGACAGATCTCTGCAGAAATAGCCTTTGCTAAAAGACAATTCTCGTGATCCTACAAGGCCCCTAACAGCTGCAGGGTCCAGGCTGAGAAAGGCTCATCCGCTTCAGATGGTGCTATTTGTCGAAGGAACAGAAAGAAACGTCAGACCTGTGCTTTCTGTCCAGCCTCTGATGCCTTCATCAATAGAAAAGCTCCAGCTGGCTGCTCCATTGGTCTAAGATGCATCTGCAGACCCAACACCATTTCAAAAAATCTCAACTTTCTGCAGTTTTGGTTCCGGAGCATTTGTGCTTCAGACTCAATCACAGGCCAAAAATCAGTCCTTCCACAGCAGAGTTTGGGGCCAGAAAACTAGAATTGGATTCTGAGACTGCGGTCTCATTTGTTACACGACACCGGTTGGCCCCTTCGCGTCTATCACACTTTGCGGTCAGAGATTCGTTGTTGGTTGAGCCCACTCTTTTGAAGCCAAAAATTGCTCCCGTCATTTCCCATGAATCTTTGCGTGACAACGAGTGATCAAAAGTGTCTTTTTGGTTTAGAGATAATCTGTGTAATTGAAGGGCCCGAGATGGCATAAGACATGAAACAAAACCCCGCAATTCGCTTCCAGAACAAACTCTGGAATTGAAGAAGGGTGGCCTGTCGCACAACCACGCAGTTCCGTCAAGGCGAGCTTTGCTGTTGTGATAATGGTTCGGAAAACGATGGTTCTTGTTTTGTCCTGACAGAAGCAGAATTGTAAAGAAAAGAGCTTTAGCTCGAAAATGCGTCCAAGAACAAGGCTTTGGTTCTTTGGTCGCAAACAAAGCACACAACCGTCAAACGATGGGCAAACCCAATATTTCGTCTCTTGTGGTCAACAAGATGATAGCTACCTTCATTCTTTTTGTCCGCGACTCTTGGGGAGTTGCGGAGGCACAAACAGGGACATTTGTAATGGGTGCAAAAACACACGTCTCACACAATAAGTGCTTCAAAGAGAATTGCAATCCAGCACTCGAAGCGCAATCCCAGGACCAGCGAGGAGCGCCACTCAGATGCTCTCAGCGCTGAACAAAAATTGCCTCAAGTTGGTGTGGCGCTCAGAGATAGGCTCCAGCAGTCTGGTAAGTAGGAGGCAGCTATTTTGGACTTGGGCTGACAAACGCAAAGCAGAGTTACACGACTGATATTGACAAGACATCGATTTTTACTCGAGCACTCTGAGACTGTCCATGCAGTCCGTTGTGCGCACAAACACTGAACACAGAACACAGAGCTTTATCAATACCCGCGCACAATACGACCTAATGGAAATTTGATCATGTTTTTGCAGAGCTCCGACTGAGTTTATGTTATTAATATTCCGTTACATGAATGTTATTAGTTGATTAGTCAGCTGATGCCAGCACCGCTTCGGGTCTCAGTACCTGTGGCGTTCAATGGCGAAACCCTCACATCCTGAGTCTCCAAAAGAACCATCACCTTTATGTGCAGTGGTTTCTGCAACGCGTGCGTGTGGCAAGGGTTGTCAGCTGCATTCAGGGTGCAACAAAAGGAACAAGAAGCAGTGCGCGTCACCCCGTGTGCATTTCCGTTTTTTCTTTTTGGTCCAGGATAAGTTCTTGGTACGTGGGCAGACTCGACGAAAGGGTTATCGAAGTTTTGTGTGCCTCAAGCCCCTGGAACACACGACCCAACCTGACTTTATTCCAGCTGCCACCCCGATCTGCCTCACAATGAAAAGAAAATTTTCTTAGGCTGGACCCAGAAGACCATGGATGCCCAAGCTGAAACCAGATCACAACGCAATTCGTTCTGCGGGACCAGCCCAACTCCGGAACCAGAAAACACACATTGTCTTCCCATTGGACTGATCCCCTACGCGCACCATGGAATCAGGCTTGGGAATCTCCGTGTAGTCCGTACTGTGTCCGCAATCCCCCCCGGAAGCCGGTGTTTTGCTGACCAGTTCTGGTTTGTTAAGCCGGATGTGAATGAAAGCGCCATTAGGCTCAGGGTCGTCTCCGTACAACACGCCGCTTCCGCTTTCAGCCGTATTGATTCCGGGCTCAACGATCTGATCACACGCGGAGTTCTGACGGAAACACGGACCCCCCAGGGCGCGTTACATACTCCAAGGCGAATTGCTTCCTGGAGCTTGTGACACGACCACTGGGAATGTGCAACTCTGACATTCGAAAATTACAAAAGGAGCGTTGGCCGCAAACGCCAGTTCTCGTTCAGGGGAAGCACAGTAGTTTTTGAGCCAAAGTACTTCTGTTCAATCCAAACGTTGGAAACACTAAGTTCCCTTCACCATGCAATGGTCGATACACGTATACAAACCACACATACTTGGGATTCATTTGACAGTCAAATGCCATTCTGCTATGTCTGCTTTCTAAACACGCTCAATTCCCCTTTTGGGAACAGAAATTCATCAAACTTTTAAATGTTCTGTTGATGCTTGTTGTCACAACCCATGCCATGTTTCGGAATACCAAAACAATTGACATTTCTTTTCTGTGAGAGATAAACGAAGAATCCACTGGATTTTTAGGCATCTGTGAGAAAGTTGCCACAAAGCCATTTTCACGGACATTCAACGGCTTCGCAAATGCGTTCATCCTCCTTTGCGCGCTCTACCAACGCCTTGGTGCAAACAGCGCATATCTTGGCAAACGGGGCCCATTCCTCTGGTTGGGCTCGTGTTGATGAGGACTGCAGTACATGTACCGGAGCCCCGCATCTGATCAGTTGATCCCTCCCGTATCATTCATGCAAAATTAACACGGGCGCGCATCCTGTTGACGGGATTATCCGCGGATTAACGCCGGATTATCTCCAGCCACATCATTATCAGTACAAACATTCAGCATTAATATTGATAGACCGCCTATTTATTTGCCTCCCGCCGCAAATAGATGAGCAGCAGCTATTGCGACCGTGTCACGCGAGGGTCTGGTTCTGTACACGCTCCGCGCTGCCACGAAGTCTGCCGCCACCGAACGACAGGTGAAATCAAGCGCCTGGGACAGTGCAGAAAGAGTCTTCCTTTGTTTGTACTCAGATTATCCAACCAAATTACATGTCAATTCCAAGCAAAAAAAGGGCCACGTACCCTAACTGTGACCTGATGGCGCCATCATTCCGCACGACCTTTCCGGGTGCGGCTGATTTTTGTTAGGTTTTTCTTCAACACTCTCGTTCGAAGTTAGGTTAAGCAAGGAAAAGTCACACAGCAGGGTGGGTGGAATGATTTCCAATTACAGTATTGTCTGCATTGTTGGTATCAGTTCATCATATGACGGGTTTGAGACTTGGACACGGACCGACAGTTTCTCTGGGTGGCAGTACTGGCAATGCACGTCCCCAGGAACATGCGTTTCCTCCAACCCAGAGAAAGCAGCCCCATGGCGGAAGAAGCACCAGACTTGATTCTCACTGGCCACCCGGTGAATCGAATCATACTGTGCTCCCAAATGTTTGCAGGAACTGAATGTTTTCAAAGTTTCAGAATCACCACACCGGCGTCCTGCCGTATCAGTGATCAGTGACACGACAAAAAAAACATTCGACGGGATTCGTTCAAGGAAGTGAGAGAAGTAGCCACACCAAGAAAAGCGAGTTTTACTCACCTATTTTTAGCCTCTAGCTGCGCGATTAATTCCCGTTGAGCCCTGTTTGAATCAAGACTGAAGTTCAATTCGGACGGGCTGCGTGCCTGCAATGTAAAGAAGATACATGAACAGACATTCAACAGGAATGGCCATGCAAAAGGTCAAAATTATCAAATTCGAGGTTTTCAGCTGTGATGCCAACAGAAAGTTCACTGTTTTTAAGCCTGCCACTGCCAGGAAATGCACCGTTTTGATGACACTAGGCAATAGAAAACTACAGAAAGCCTGTTTTGGACGCAAGCATCAGTTTTTGTGATCAAATGAACGAAAAGCTGCTGAAGTTAATACAATACACCTGCGTTCTGTTTACCACCAGCCCCTCCCCCCAATTTTTGCGAACTTCTGGGACATCTAAAGATTGTCCAGGGCTTGTACTGAAATGCCATGTCGGCGACAGCTGGCATTGCGATCCCACCGTGACCAGTTCAGACGCCACAACTCTCGACATGACGAACACGGAAACTCTGTTTCAATGATGTCGCAGATTTCCTGGGCAGCCAGCGAAGTTTTTTCAGGACAGTCTGATTTTGCGCCAGAGCATCCCACCGCCAAGGCCTGCTCAACGCCCGTGTAGTGCATGAAACTTCACCAGGATGCGAATCATATTCACTGGCATCAAGCAACAGCTGCCCCTGCATCATTCTGAAGGTGTTAAATGGTAAAACTCTCAGTTCTGGACCAAATTCCTGCCAGCTTTGCCAAAGAAAACCGCACCTCAATTGGGTTTCTTTGCCTCTCAATTTCAGTGGGAACAAAATGTCCGTTTTCAGCCGACGTCACAAGTCGTTCCCCAGAGGTTTAGGTTTCAACTACATTTGATTGCCACCTCTCAGTCTTGAGACTCGCTCTGTTTCACAGACAGCCGTTTGAGACAAAAGTTGACACGTCTTACCTCAGCCAGAAGAGGATGCCTGTAATAATGGTTGACTCTCTTCAACATTGTCAATTTTTATCCACCGAAGGTGAATCCCCGCACAATACTGATAGGTTTGAAGACAATCCACAATCCATGCAAGTGTACAGCAGTTCAATGTGGAAGCTGCCCGAGCCTGGTAACACTATATCCCGGGCCACTCTGCCTGCCAATAACAAGCCCACTCCAACAGCTTTATTGCTTTCAACAGCTTCAGCTGCATTCAAAGCTCTTCAGGGCAAATTCCTACAAACTTCTCCACTTTGTTCCTTTGTCGTGTTGCTGTATTCTGGAGAGCACTCCATGCTCGATGTTTTTTGTGCCTCGTTGTTTGTTAAAACTTTGTAAAGTTATTGTCACGGTCACACTTTTCACCGCCATTTCGTGTGATTTGCTTTCATAACTTCTTTTCTGACGCCTGACACCAAATCCTGTTTCCGGTTTGAGAAAAGACGGCCTGACAGCACGGTCGCAAATGTAACCATGGTATCAGCGCTCTGGATCGTGTATCTCATTGTCCTGATTGACTTCGTTTCCCCAACACTGCCCGGAAAGCGACTTTTGGGAACAGTCCCCCAAATTTGTGAGATTCAGGCACTTTCTTGGAGGTCCCTAAATCTCATAGGAACATTCTCGTTCCCTATGAAAGTGGTCATGAGTTTGGGAAGGCGTTCCCAACCTGAGAGTTTTCTCTTCTCGCACCACTCCAACACCACTTCGGCAGACTTTCTCAGCATGACTTTCCTGATACATCCCAGTTCGCCAATAATTAACGGAATTCTGCGTTTCTCCTGCATTCATCTGGCTTTCCTTTCACGGAGCTCCTGCCAGGCTTCAATTAATCTCCAGATTCTGTCAACCTGTCTCTTCCCCAACTTCCGGATAATTCCATTTGCTTACAAACAGCCACTTTCTTAATTCACAGGGTTTGCGCCTAATTCCTCATCAGCTGTCTGATTTGTCTTGCACTTGTGTCGCATCTGGCGGATTTGGCAAGGAAAACGAGTCTTTTCTGTTTTCCTTTGCATGATTGAAACAGCCAGGAATTGGAAGCAAAGCTTCGTGTTCAGCCAAAAGGAGGGTGGTACGCAGGCTAACGCGCACAAACAAATAAAGCCACCGTGTTTTGTTGCTCTTGAAGATGCGGTGAATTCACCGGGAGAGGTCAAGTTCGAAAAAATGGCTTCATTCGAACTCGCGTGTTTTCTTGGTATGGCCAAGGCAAAACGGACACTATCACAAACGGAAATACAGATTCCAAGCTTGCTCACCAGATGTGAATGATGAACATTCACGCCGCGGTGAATCTGTTTCCTGGGAGCCGTAAAGCAGTTCACTAACTCGCGCAGCGCCGCGTATTTCAAAACACAGTCCCTTCCCGGCGGAGTCTTTCAGGCGAGTAATTTACAAGGCGGCCACCCTCGAATGGAACCAATGGGTGTCATTTGTCTCACTGTGGCTTCTCATTGTGCTCCATTTCACGCACTGCAGCCATCAATTTACGTTTCGCTTCCCTCGGTGTGTTCCACGCGCTATCCCAGGGTTGCGGTCTGGACCTGCGCAGACCGGTGTGGCGGTGCAGATTGACCTCCCCTCGACCAGGACCCTGGGCAATGATATAGGTTTAGTTTTAGTGGCTCTACAGAGCTCCCACCCATGTCCACTGCGGCCTCAGTCAGGGTACAACAGACCCTTGAGGAATTGGGTCGGGCGGGCAATCGGCAATGCGCAATGATGCCTCCCCGGCCAAGGGGTCAAACCACATCGTGACAACGGATTCCGGAGATCTCAGTGGGGAGTCATGTTCCAGGAACAAAATCTGATGCCCACAAAGGTCCCCTCAACCAAGGAAATGAAAGGTCACAAAAGGAGAACGGGCACCAACAACTGGAACAAGTTTCTGAACACCACAGAAACGAAAAAACAAACAGTTTCTGGAGGCAAATGAACTTGGCTCTGGCATCACTGGTCTGGTCAGTGGATGGACCCTCATGCTGGCTCTGTCCGTGCGCATTTTCGAAGCTGGGAGTTTGATTCACAGCGGCGTGCAGAAGCGGCCAGGGTTGGCATCTCCGCAGCAAGGGACAGGAAAAATAGCCTCTCGGGCAAGCCTCTGTGCAAGGATTCCAGACTTGAGCCGTATTCTGCGGGCGAAAAAAAACTCGGGAGAACTCGATTCTTATTTCGGTGGGTTTTGGCCTCAGTCATGAACGGTGAAATCAAGTTGGAGATAAGAGTTGCTTTTTGGTTCAATACTTTCCGAGAAATGATGTTCG
>JAAUYG010297870.1_pt1 | contig 16587 bp, 23 predicted proteins | sample 7278091 | NCBI WGS metagenome assembly JAAUYG01 (sample SAMN14350201, study PRJNA611818) | marine sediment metagenome | isolation source: surface marine sediment (0.6m) | place: French Polynesia: Moorea | collected 2018-08 | reverse complement strand
CTGGCTGTGTAAGTCTAAATACACAGCCAGTTACAGATGGTTACTGTTACACATAGGTCCGGTACATTTACTTTAACTTGGTGTAAATGGAAATATGGTTAACCAAGGAATATATATAATTTACTGTTTTAATGATATTGGTTGTACATCTTTCCAGTACCCCCCTCCCCCCCCCCCCCCACACAACTGTGATTTCTGGGCAGCTGTGGCAATTTAAAGCAACTTTTGTTTTCTGAACTTTTTTTTTCCAGCCAAAATTCTTTTCACCTCTGAAAAAAGATTTTTCCACTTTCTTGCTTTTTATGATTTCTGGATGTTTCATGCTGTCCTGAGTGCTCAAAAAAATTTTTTTTCACCCCAATTTTTTTTTTCACACAAAATTTTTCTTTAATGAGCTATGGGTGAAGCAAGGTCTGACACAATGCTATAAGGCATTCTAGTTTCTTTTGTGTGTCCCTTATGCATGGTTTCTTTTTGACATTCAGGGGCAACAGCAATGGCAACTGTGGGTTCAGCACATACATCTCAAAACAACATACCGAGGCTCTGCTGTTGGACCCATGCCAGCCTGTATTCCACCATTATCTGTACAGAGTATGTACAACTGTATGTGCAGTGATGGGAGTTTCACTACTTTTCTGACTAAATAAGCAGAAATGTGCCAAAAACAAAAAATGTTCATATTTCAAAAATATTATCTTTGAACATTTAAATTTGTACTTTCCTTAAAATTATTATTTTAAAAAAAAGTGATTTTTATTCAGTTTCTTCACTGCTTTTGGAAAACAGTTTGTTTTTGTCTTTATGATTGATGGTGATGAATTGCTGATTTCCCTTTAGACCAATAATTATCTGAGTTAAAATGATGTTAGACAAAGTTTGAATCACAAATGACCAAAATAGCATTGATTTTTAGCTATTTATTAGAAAAGTATTGGTTCTGATTATTGGTAATCAATTGCTGGTTTCCCTGTGGATCAAGAATGGGATTGTGTTTTTGTTTGATATTGGACAAAGTTTGGATCTCAAATAGCCAATATACCATTGATTTTTAGGTATTGATCTATTATTGGGAAAGTATTGGTTCTGATTATTGGTGACAAATTGGCAATTTGTTTGCAGATCAAGGGTTGGACTGGGATGAAATGATTATTGAACAAAGTTTGGATCAGCAATAGTAAATTGATCATCATTGGTCACTCCTCATCACCTCCAATCAGGACCAATGCATTTCCAATAAATGATCAATATCTCCAGATCATTATTTGATATCATTTACATTGGTTTCTATGTTGTTGTTTAGTGAGGGGTAGCTATGCCCAGAAAAAATCAGCAATTATTTGTGTCATTGATCACTCCTGATTACCTTTGATCAGAACCAATACATTTCCAATAAATGATCAATAGCTCCAAATCAGTCATCTATTTCCTATTGCTGATCCAAACTTTGTCCAATAATCAGTTTAACACAATCCCATTCTTGATCCACAGGGAAACCAGCAATTGATCACCAATATTCAGAACCAACACTTTTCCAATAACAGATCAATAGTTTAAAATCAATACTATTTTGGTCTTTTGTGATCCAAACTTTGTCCAACATCATTTCAACACAGTCCCATCATCAATATGTGGGAAAATCAGCAAGTGATTATAAATAATCAAGACCAATACTTTTCCAATCATAGATCAATAGGTAATAATCAATGCTATTTTGGTCATTTTGTGATCCAAACTTTGTCCAACATCATTTTAACTCAGACAATTATTGATCTGAAAGGAAATCAGCAATTTATCACCAATAATCATAAAGACAAAAACAAACTGTTTTCCAAAAGCAGTGAAGAAACTGAACAAAAATCACTTTTTTTTTTAAATAACAATTTTTAAGGAAAGTACAAATTTAAATGTTTAAAGTTAATATTTTTGAAAGATGAACATTTTTTGTTTTTGGTACTTTTCTGCTTATTTAGTCAGAAAAGTAGTGAAACTCTGTCACTGCACATACCGAGTAAGTATAATGGTGGCAAGCTGTTGGCACACTTGTCTGTGAGTGTATCAAACAGCAGCTGTTCCTGTTTATGTTGTAGCTGTATGGTTCAGCAGCTTCCCCCAACTCCCACAAAAATGCCATTTTGCAAGGTTTTCTTGAGGAAATCAAACAAAAACAACAGTACTGTGCCTAAGAATTCATGCTGTGTGGTATTGAAGGTGGAGAAAGCTGCTGGGACCTCACTTCACATGAAAATAAGACTCAAAACACAAAGCACTGGGTTTACCCTGAATGCAATTCTCATGAAATTCTGGTTCAGCCTCAGGAAAAGAAACAAAGTACACTGTGTCAACACTGCAAAACATGAAGAATGGTCTGAGTACTGAAGAAGTCATCTCTTCATTTCCAGTGAAAACATGCTGAATTTTGCTGAAACAAGTGGTGATCTATGCCCAGCAGTTTGGCACAGATCCCACCTGGGACCCCCACCTTTTGTGACAATTATTTCACCAAGACAAGTCAAATAACACAAATAAAAAGTTTTTGAGCAAAAATTACTGATATCACCATGAAAAAAAAATACCCAAAAAGTTTCTGAAGCTACAAATTGAAGAAAACTGTCATGGCCACCTAGACACATCAAAATTTAACACTTCCACAAAAAAGAACTCAAAGTATGTCATTCTTTTCTGCAATGAAGACCTCATAAAGAGCAATGTGATGAATCTCAATGATCAAGACCCCACCTACTTGCAGAATAAAGTCCAGTTTGACCTGAGATTTTATGTATTTCTGTCAGCATGGCAATGAGAGCATTTACAAGTTCAAACAGTCTAGGCATACATTCATCATGAAGGAAGACCTGAAAACTGGCCTTAAATATGTGGTCAAACAGGAGGACAAACTGACCAAGAGCCACAATGAAACAAGCAAGGAATTCATCACAGCCATGCTGCCTGAAATGCCTGGGAAGCAGCTCTGTCCAGTGCAGTTTCCAGCCAAATATATCTCAGGAAATTGTCTCCTCACTGTGATGGTCTCTGGCAGAGACCCAGGAAGGAGCACTGTTCTGATGCAGACATTTGGTATTTGGCCTACAACAAGGTTGTTGGTGAAAACACAATCACTGGGTTCATGCCAAAGCTGTCACACAGTGTGGATCTCTCCAAAGTGTACACAAATCATTCCATCAGAGTGTCTGCAACAAATTTCCTGAAGAGGAATTCACAGAGAATCAAATCATGGACATCACTGGCCACAAATCTGTTAACAGCTTTCAACTGTACCAGAAGGTCTCCCCAATACAAATGGGAAGTTCTAGAACTGAATGGACAATGCAAAACTCTGCAACATCACCAACACCACTGCTCAGCAAGTGCAGCATAAGGAGGACCCCCCAAATCTCCTGTGGTAATCCCTGTCCAAAACAACTGTGAACTTGTTTCAGCACAGCCTTTGCATGATCCCTTCCCAGAAGAAGATCCAAATGACATGATGAAATGGCTTGCTGAAAACAAAGGCCCAAAACCAACCAAGGAAAAAATCTGCAGCACTGGTGCAGACAAAAACCACAACCAGAAAATCAAGCCCAACTGTCCTCATCTTCTCTAATTGCAGGATTGGAAACATTGGACAACTGCACCTGCACAGCCACAAAAACTTGCTGTCAAATTCTGGGGGACTTGAAAGCAGAACTGTGATTTCACTTGGACAATGCCCCTGGACTATGAACTGTGATCAAAGTGAACTCTGACCCACACAACAAGGTTGCTTGTCAGTGTCAAAGCTGCATGCTTGCTCTCCCATCACAAATAAGTTTTTGGGTATTCTAGTTAAGTTCATGTTCACTTGCAGTCCATTACTCTACCATCACAGTACTAACCACAATGGGGGCTGCCATATCAGATCAGAACTTTTTCTGTGTGCCAGAATTAGTGAAAAAAGTTATATAAGTAAGTTCTGGCTGCCAAAAGAGTGTTCATTGAGATGTCTGATCATGCATGGGGGTGGCCATGTTTGCCAATTTCCCAGGCAAGGGGTATACCAATTGAGCATTGGTACCCTAGAGGGGGGCCAGCAAATCCCTTGCAAATCATATCTATCACAATGATGACAATGACAATGATAGCGTGGTGACTCAAATAAACTGCCTCGCCAGCTGCCTTGCAGGCGGCGCATGCGCCTTAAAAATTGGAAAAATTACCCGCTGGCTCAGTGCATGCATGTTGTGGCTCAGTGATGGAACACCTGCTGTTAATTCAAATTGGAACATTTGGTTTTTCAAACCACAAAGACAACTTTTAATTCAAAAAATCTCTAATTGAATTTTTGGGCATATCAAATCAAAAATATCTGAAAAACAAATTTTCCAGGTTTCAAGTCAAGCACAATCACGAAAGGTGCTCCAGCAATTCAGAATTTTCCCTGAGGATTATTTGGGTGCTCTGTGGGATGTGTTAGTGAGAGGGGTCTTTGTTCTCACTGCATTATTTATTTCGCCTACAAGAATTTTGAGAAGAAAGCTCTCAGGCTCGGGTGCCGTTGGGCCACACTGGGACCTAATCCCAGGAATTTCAGTCAAGTTTCAGCAAAAGAGAGGATGGTGTTTTTGGCAAAAATTGGAGTTTACCCCCTTGCTATATCCCCGCTTCTTTGTGTCCCAGCAGTTTCGTCTCACCCAACTGAAACTGAGATTGCCCAGCAGAGTACCGAGAAGAACTTTGATTTTCATGCACAACAAAAGTACACCCAGTGAGAATCACTTTCATTGAGTTTGGGATGTCTTCTCGGGAAATGATGGGATGCCTCAGGTGCATGTATGTATGGGGCGGGATGTCTCAGGGGGAACGCCACACGCCTCCACTGCGGAGCTCACAGGCCACACAGAACTCTACAGAGGCCAAGTTTTGTTTGCCATGAAAAAGACCAAGAGAAACAATTTTTTTTCCACAATGAAGAGGCTAGTTTATTGTGTCTGTGCCTCGGCGCTACAATTTCATTCACATTGAATCAAATACAGCAGAAACTTAACATTGATATGTCAGATTTGTAAGTGAACGGTTGATTGATGAAGACTCTCTCTCATTCGACTGGAGAACAAGCTGCTCAACGCTGCAATTCCAGTTCAGTGCGTGTCTCTCAATAAGGGGTTTTCCCGACGGTCAAGTTTATCCACAGCTAGACCAACCCAGACTTTTTGGGGGGGAAGGGCGTGACATACCACCATCCCATGGCTCCTGGTTACTGGTGTTGCTGATCATTTTCACCTAGCTGTGAATGAGAAGAAGCCCCTCTCTGAATGTCTCTCACAAGATTAACAAGAACCATTGAGATAGGAATTTCCAGGTCTCCACAAAACTTGGTGTGTTTTCACATGAATCTCCTGGTTTACTTCACAACTAACAACACATATATACTGGGCGCGCAATAAGCTCATCTGCCTCCACACAAAAACATGGATACAGTTGCAGATCAGTGGACTTCCTTTTGAGAAACGTTGATGCGACCTTTTCTTCCTTACTCAGAGCAGTACATTTGAAGTCAGGGAAAAATTTTTTTCAACCGACCGCTGCAGAGCTCAAGCACGCATGCACACACACAAACAAGGGCGCTTATCAGCGTCAAAGCCGCGCTTTTGAGCAAGCAGGTTCCACATTTGGTGGACACAATGCAGCTTCTCTGGTGAGGGTAACAGCAAAGAGAGAGAGAGTGAGTGTGTGTGAGGTCCATTTTTAGTCGTGCCTTGCTGCTCACAAGGAGCAACTCTCCATCTCACTCTGCATGTCATTGGTCTGTCCATCCAGTTATCCATCCATAGCAGGACCTGCCTGTGTTGAATTGACCACCTCCTATCCCCTGCCAACTCAACACAGTTGAACTGAAAAGGTTACACCTTGTTTGTGATGGCAGTGTGGATAGACTGTCAGTGAACATGAACTTAAGTAGGACATTAATTAGGAAAAAAAACTTATTTGTGATGGGAGAGTGACAGATTAGGATTGTAAATAAGTGAAGATGAACAAGAAGAGTGAGCACACATGTTGTGGGTGAAGCAAGGTGCAACACAATGCTACCAAGCATTCTAGTTTTTTTTATTTTTCCAGATCTGGCCTCAGAATTTTTCATGGAGGGTCCAACCTGGAGGGGGGTGTTCAAGTAAACTCAAAGTACACATAGATGTTACCTCAATGAATTCCAGCAAGCAAATGAAGATCAAAGCAAAAATCTGTGCCTTATATACCAACTATGGGAGGGGGTGTAGACAAGGCACACTGTTGTGATACCTCTGGATCCTTGCAAGTTTCTAATGGATGGCACAGTAAAGCAACATCTAGTGGCCAAGGGTGCAAACCCACACTTGTAAGCCAACTCTTGTACAGATCAGATGTGTTAATACAAGTCATCAATTGAACTTACTTGTCTTCCTCATGTCTTATAGATTTGCAGGTTGCACACTGAGTACTGAGTACTCAGACATACTTGAGAGAACTGACTGAATGTAAGATGAAGCTGCACACAGAGAGGCCAGACATTGCTTTGCTACAATGGTGCATTGACCAATGGAAATTTTTCCAGACTCAGGAGATCTGGTCAACTTTGCAGAGACTATTTTCAAGAAAGAGGGAAGGACACACCACTACACAATCAGCAAAAGGTAATACAAGGAAATAAATCTCTTTTTCAAGCCAACATGAGCAAGGAAAATGACAGAAACAATGACAAAACAGTAGCATGTGTTCAAGTGACAGGTCAGAGCATTTGATAAAAGTACATTTTACTCACAACCAATGATAAAATACAGAAAATTTTTGACTGAAAGTTCTTCAGAGTACAAGGGTCTACAAGTTTTCTACAATTGCTTGGCACTTAGATCTTTGAATATTGTGAATTTAGGGCAAAACAGCAAAATTTACATGGTCCCAGACAGGGCAGCAGTTGATGTGATGTTTTCCCATGCTGCACATGCTGCTGCCCAGATAAATCAATAATGTGGCACTTGACACAATTACAGCAGATGCATCCTTCTGTGCACAGACTGACCAGTGCTGAGAGGATCCAAACCCCTTTTCATAGAACCTGAATACTTGTTTATCCAGGAATTCACCAATCACAATGCTCTATTATCTTTGCATAATTAGGCTCACCTGACTTTTTCAATTCAAACTGAAAAAACAGTAATTTCAAATCTCACAGCCATCAAGGAAGGATATGTCACTGCTCAATACACATGAAATTGCCAGATAAGTGCTATTTTACCAATGTTTGTCAATCAATATTTCCATGAATATCTTTCAGGTCTGATTAACAATACATTGAGTGTGTTTTAGCCATGGAGTGAAAGTAGTGGAGTTTTTCATGGAATTTAGTGTGGCAATTTTTAGTTTGTTTTGTTTCAGTTACATTCTCTGTAAATTCTTGCTCTTTTTATTTTCTTTTGTTTTGGTTTTCAGTGAGGGGTTCTTTGATTTCTGTTGAAAACTCAGTCTTCATGAGACCAGTCAGGAATTCCACATCATATTGCAACCTACAAAATGTACTAAAATGTCCAGAATGCAGATTATGCAGGAGTGCAGAGTGATGACCCGACCCATCAACACATGGAGACTTGCTCAGTCACTGGAAACCTATGATCTGGAACTTATGGGAGACTGTGATTGCACACCAGTAGGGCAGCTTTGATCACTTATTACCAACTGGACCTCAAGAAATTTGGAACCAACAAAACAATACCCTTGATCTTGCTCAGCTCTCTACAGCATATGCTCTTGCAGGGAAAAAACACTTGTTTAGCATGTAGACAAAACAAAACAGTGATCAAACAAAAAGACTATGAGATTCAGATTGGTGACATGACAGGGTATGCAGACTGAATCACACCAGCAACAAAATGAAGTCTGACCCACAATGGTTGCCAGGATATTGTGTCATAGACAAAGAATCCTCATGCACCTTTGTCTGAGCTTCTCACAAACAGTAACCTTGATGTCTTTCCAGGCCAGAGTAAATTATACTTGCACTCCAAAGATCTCGAGGATCTTGACTGGCCTGCAATGCTCAAGAATTCTGAACTTGACAAACCCACAAACAATAAACTTGATAAAGTTATTCATGACAGATTGAATGAAAATGAACAACAAATGGATACTGATACAACATTGCCTGGTCACACAAACACTGGTCAGGGTCAACCCCAGGGTCAGGGGAGGGGCATGGGGAGACCTACTCAAACTCACAGGCTCCCAAACAGACTGAAGGACTGCATAACAGTTGTACTTCAGATGTAAGTCACAACATATGAAAACAACTCAGAGCTTATGAGAAATACTAGATTATGGCTACAAACCTAACAATGTTCAAGATTCAAATTGCAGGTATGATAAAATGTCATCACAACCCCCTGTATGCCAACACATAGCCTTGGAGTATGAATGCCCTGATGGGGGAGTGGTGAATGGATGTCTCACAGTGGTATAATGTGAGGCATGAATGAGAGAGTACATAAGTAATGCATGATGAGCAACATGGTAGGGACTGGCTATATCAGGAATGTGGGTTCTACCAGCTTGCAACAGGAGAGTGTACTTTGGATACAGCATCTCACCACCAGAACAGAAAGTACTCTTGAACATGAAATGAACAATAGTAGCTGTGAGAGGCATCAGGTATAATTTGGCTGAACAGGCATACCAAGCAGAAAAAGTAAGTTATATACATGGGTTGCAAGGATTTGAGACATAGGATCATGGCTGTGAGCAGCCTGTGGGAATGCAAGCAACTGGGACAACAAGTAAATCCAGCAGTAGCAGAAAACTGGCACAACAACTTCCAAAGCAGCACTGTGCCCACAATGATTACCATCCTTCCAGCCAAATACAGGCAGTGCTGAGTGTTCAGACAGATCCTGAAAGACCTGGAATCATGTCCATACTTCATGGAAGCTACAAGATGTAAGTTCTGGGGGATCAGAAGCAATCAGGCTGATGCAAATCAGGAAAGCTGTGACCAGGTAAAGGACCAAAACTGGATGGGGAAAATTCTCACCATGATGTCCATGCGCATGTACCCCACAGTACTGCAAGCAGTGACCCAGGTGGTGCTGACAGGGTATGCTAGCACAGTTAATGCTGTCAAAGAACAGTGGGCTCTTGCATTTGTGCCAGAGCTGTTCTTAGAGATGATCAGAATACTTGGCAAAGATCACTCTGACAGACCCAGTGATGACACCACAGACTCTGACTAATCATGCAATTTGTTTCCCTGAGTTTAACTGCAGATTTGTGAGTTATGAGAATGGCTGAAAGACAGACCCAGAACATTATGATGATGTTGGCCAAGGCAAGTGAGGCAGAAGACAGCTACAAAGAAGTCACTGGTTGGGAATGGGCCAGTATGACAGAGAGAACTACCATGACCCACCAGGCACCAAGGGAAGATGCTACATTTTGTATAAAGATCTGCACACATATGTTTTTGCTCCCACAGATTGGGGATGCATCAGAGTGGGTGATGCTCATAACAATTCAATAGTGCAGGCTTACACTGTTGCCAAGGCCACCTACACAGGATGATCCGACTTGATCCTGAGGCTGATGGCAGTGACACACCCATGACAATGCCAGAGTATTAGCAGCAAAATCAGCTAGGAAAGTCAAATGGTGTGGAAGCAAGATTATGTAAATGGGGTGGTACCCATGATGATTTGTATAGTCAAAGCCAAGTACAATCAGTCCCACACTTTCCAAATATAACTCACTAGATCTGAGGTATACTTTGTGTATCTCTCAAGGGAGAAATTCTGGGGAGCTGGTTTTGACAAACAAGAAGTCACAGAGCTTGACTATGATTTCTTCCCTGGCTGGAATTGGTATGGCAGAATCTTGACCCTCATTCATTTGGCTGCCATAAATCATCTAATTGAGATCTTGACTAGTATAGCATTATTAAGGTATTCTCATGCTAAGGATGACAAAGAGGAAGCCAAGGCCATGAGAATTGCACCACAATTGGCTATGAGTAAATTTGACACTGACCCCAAAAGTGACTATGATACTCCTGATGATGAATCTCATTAATTTTTAAGAATTACATCTGTGAGAGCTTACAAAGATAATGAAGTCTGCCTGGAAGGCCAACAATTAGCCATTTTTGTAGCTTGTGAGTGTGTGTATGACAAGTGTCAATAGGTGTGTATCTCTTTTAATTCATGAATGCAGCACAGGAAGATGAAATGGACCAGCCAAGCCACCTTGATGTGTAGACAGAATGATGCAGCAGTACAGCTGCTGATAAAACAGTTTGCCAGAAAGCAAATGTCTTGTCCAAAGTTCATTTCAGAAAAACTCACAATGTCTGAGTTTGCAAGGGTAATGATGACATTCAGAGATGTTTGAGGCAAGACAAAACATCTGCACAACCCAGCAAGACTGTGAGATGAGGGTGTTGAGTGGTCCAAACAATTCCAGGAGATGTGCAGCAGTAGTAGCCATGTCCTGGCTGGTGATGCTGTTGATGAGGCGATGCTCCTGGAAGGGGAATGTGCCACCTATTGAACCTGTGAACTCAACATTGAGAGTTCATGAACTGTAGGGAGTGGAACTCTCCTTGCCTAGGAGGGTTTCTGCATAAGTCAGAACACTGACAGACTGCAGTTTTTCACACTCTATAGGAGATCCACATCTATTATCTTATCTTAGGAACTGAGTGCATTAAACATTTGATTTTGATCACATTTTGATTTCCATAGTTCTCATGTGAGATGTACAAGTGCCATCACAAGTTTTCATAGGCTTGCAAGTTATCCAGTATATTCATTGAGCAAGCAATTCTCAAATTGGAAGGGGGAGGATCTATAGATGAGGCACACTATTGTGATACCTCTGGATCCTGGTGAGTTTCTATTAGATAGCACAGTAAAGTGACATCTAGTGACTAAGGGTGTAAACCTGCACTTCTAAGCTGATTCTTGTACAGATCAGATATGTCAATACAAGTCATCAACTGAACTTGCTTGTCTTCCTATGTCTTATGGATTTGCGGGTTTGCTTACTGAGTACTGAATACTCACACATACTTGAGAGAACTGACTGAACGTAAGATGAAGCTGCACACAGAGAGGCCAGACATCGCTTTGCTACAGGGGGTTCCAAGCAGGGGGGCTCCCAAGTTTTTTACAATTTGCCAAATCTGACTTCAGAATTTGTTGCCACTCACGGGGGTCCTCCTCTGTGTTTACAATGATGACCACAATGACGACGCCAGCACCATGACTCATAAAAGCTGCTTCGCTAGCCGCTAGGGCGGCGCGTGGCTTAAAAAAAACTGCACGCGCCACGCCAGCTGGAAGGAAAGAGATTTGGCCTTTGCACTTTGCTGCTGCCATCCGCTATGCGGGAGGGGGTGTGGCACATCAGTAGGGGCACTTTTCATGGGGGTGGCACTTTTCATGGGAATGTCACATTTCCTGGGGGTGGCACGTTTCATGGGGAGTGTTGACTTTGGTCCTTAATTGGTTGATGGCCAACAGGGGGTGTCGTCTATGGGGGAGGGGGAAAACAAAAGGTTTTATCCCTCGTGAAACGTCGTCCGCTCCAACATTAGCTATTTCATGCCCTTTTCAAGGCAGCGAAGTATACAATCAGACAACGAAAAACTGGACACATCAATATTCAGAGACAACTTCATTTGGCAAGAGCATGCACGCAATATAAAACTGCACCACGTACACTTGGAAAATGAGCATGCAAGTTTCAACTCTTGGTTGCCGTAAATAGTTTTGCACAAAAATGTTTTGTCTGCAGTCACTGCTTGCGTAAACACAATTTACTGCAACGTTAATAGGCTTATACTATCAGAAGAGCTCATGAGGGCTCTCCATTTAATGGCTTCTGCTCAGACTTGTAATGCTCTCATAGATTCCACATCTGCATCAGATTACGCAGCCTGATAACCTGATTGTGAGTATGAGATAACCTAGGGTTGTGTAACCTGCGTGATGATTGCTGAAGAAAGCTCTTTTGGAGCTGTCCAGTTCCAGCAGAACGGCAGCAGGGTTGAAATATTGTCTGGAAACTTTCACACTGGTGAAAATCCACCAACCTATGACCCACCATTGGTTTGAGAAAAACTGACAGGAAGGAAGTGCACAGCTGAAAAGGGCGTTCATTTTTGATTTCACGAGATTCTTCAAAGCCACTGATCATGCTTCAAGGCTGAGTTCAATTTTCAGGCTCGAGTCCGTTTCAAAAACATGGGTCTGGACTGGACTTTTGCTGGATATTTCTCAGAAGACCAATTCTATTTGACTGAATCTACACAGAAAGCAAATACATGGGAACAGAATCAATGTGACAAGACTGTGGGTTATAGGCGCTTAGCTAGCACAGACAAAGAACCTTCGGGCAGCATTTGTCCACACAGCCATACAGAGTACGCATAAAAGCTGCCTAATTTGTAATGATCTTGGAATACAATGAAGACTGCAACACTGGAGTGAAAGGAAATCAATGCACAAGTTCTGTTCTGTCAGGTGGTGTATCTATCTGCCCATGGGGCGACGTCTGGGAGTCTTGATCCAAAGGACCAAACATCCTCATGAAAGAACGTGTGCTCCTTCAAAAGTTTTTGTTTCAAAGGATGATTCACGAATTGCTGTAAGAAAACTGTTGTTTAGTCTGTTGAAGAAATAGAAATCAAACTTCTACATTTCAGAAAGAGAATTTCTGCTTGAGGACTGTGTACGCAAAAAAAGAAAAAAAAAATGTGCTGGACAGCCTTTGTCCTTCGCACAATCAACACATGCAGTAAAAACTTCCCATTCAAGGTTTTACCTATCCACAAGACACCTCCAAGAACACAAAGGAAAGTGATTTGTAAATCTTGTGACTGTTGTTTTGTGGATGAGTGTTTATCCACAGCAGATGGGCATCGACAGATCCATGCATTAATGTTGTCGCTCACACACAAGAAGATGTCCATGTTTTGCTGTCATGTTTTTTGTCAGAAAATTCTTCACATCAGAGAGGGCAGAAATCAGTGATACATCAGATGAACTCCTAAAACCCGTAACTGCATGTGGGTGGGAGGAAATCTAACTGTTCTTCACCTCGAAAAAAAAAAAGAAAAAAAAATCTAATATATACTCTGCAGTCTGTGAATGCCTCAGAAGAAAAATCAGCAGTTCATTTCTCAGCTCAAACATCCGAGGAAAAGGTCAGTCCAGGAATCTTCGTGCGTCCACATTCCTCAGTGGGGACCATGGGCAAGCACCACCACAGAAAAAACTGTTTCCGAGACAAACCTCATCATCCACACATGAGGTTCAGCCTGACACACGTTTGCGATTACGACAAGACATTCTTTCTGGGTTACGTGATGAGGGTAGAGTGCTTGTATAGAATACTGTCGCAGGTAGAGAGGCATTTCTGCACGGTTTGATTCGTTTCCGGGATATTAAGGTCCGGGTCCGAGTCCGAGGTGGACGCGTTGTTCTCATCCAGTCCGTTTTCCCTGATATCCACTGTATCCGGTTCCGTTTCCGCTTCGTCGGGTCCGTGGGTAGTTATCGGATCGGCCATGGCTTCCCGCATGCTCTTGTTCCATTCGTAGCGGATCCGCTCCAATTTGCTGTGGTTCTCCTTCCGCTGCCGCTCAACGAGATCTTCAAGTGATTTCTCCAACTCAGCTTCCGTCCTGTACGTCAGTTTCACTCTGGGACTGGAATGAGAATGGGGCGGTGGGGGAGGGCGGGGGCTGATACGGGGGCTCGGGCTCCGATGGCCGTGCGTGTAAAAGGGGTTGGCATTGTTCCGTTGACTAGAGCTGCTGCACTGAGATTCGTCGGCACAGGATGGAGAATCCAGAGAGTCAAATGAGGGAAGAGAAGGCACGCCGTCAGAGTAATCAATGGCGTTAGAACGCCGAATGGGGGTGATAGAGTGAGGGGCAACCACAAGCGGAGGTGATGCCGGATCCAAAGTCTTGGACTTTCGCAGTGGGGTGCTGGCCTTGGGTTGGGTGGGTTGAGTCTCATCCAGACTTCCACCCCTGATAGCCATGGGGCTGCTGGCACCTGGCCAGCTGAAGCGAGTGGACAAGCCTTTGTGGAAGGATCTGCTGGCAGGAGGTGGAGACAGACTGGCATGTCTTGTTGTGGGGTACCTCGTTGCACCTGGGGATGGCATGGAATGCCATTGGTTGGCGTGCCATGTGACTTTGCCAAGACTGAACTGGCGGCGCAGTGGAGGTCTCCGCGGAGGTGTCACGGGCCCAGCCGCTTCCAGGAACCGGCAGACTTCCATAGGCAGTCCGTCCTCGGACTTTGTGAGCCTCAACTTGTTCTGCACCACCTGAATCTTATTCCACAGCCACTCCTTTCCACTTTGAGGAGGCGGTGGTTTAGTCTTGAAGCTCCACGCTAAGGTCAGTGTGATCTTATGGGTGCCTTCTTGGACGTTCCACTTCAAGCAGTCCCTGTACGCCTCCATCGTTTTTAACAGCTGGATTACCGCTCTGGGTAATCCATATGTAGTCATGTTGAAGAAAATCTCTTCTGTCTCAGTGCTTTTCACAAAAGAAAAACAACTTGTCTCTGCTTGCAAATGGGTTGGCGACCACGACAATGTTCTTCTTGATTTAGCGACTTCACTGGTTTGCCTTCAGCGTGCATTTCCTCAAGCGACGACCCAAGAAGTTTGGCGCACACGGAATCCAGTGCACCTTTGTCACGAGGAGCAGCCGGCGTTGGATTTCAGTGAATCATGTCGCAAATGCTCAGTTTTCTGTTTTCAAAGAAGATTCGTGGCAGCTTCATCCTGAAAAAGACAAGACGAATAAAGCATGATTCCAGGACAAATCATTTTTTCTTGAATTGAGTCTTGTTCGAATCTTGGAGAAAGGAGAATGTGACCGAAATCTGCTAATTATGTTCACTATGCGGAACGGGTTTGCAGTGCAAATGAGAATTAGGGCCTACATCCTGGACAGGGTTTTTTTGGAGAACTACAATTGAGTTTGAAGCAACTGTCACAGCTGAATGATAAACAAGACCACCAAGGAGACCAGTGTTCAAGTGTAAGTTTAACTGAAGGCATCAAAACGGCAACAGATGTCCATTTGTAAGAGATTCCTACCCACCCCAGTGGTCAAGCCCATGCGCCTTGTGTGACATCCAAGCCGCCCCCGTGCGACATCATCAAGCCCACACAGCATGAAGGATCAGCTGCCCTACAGCATCGCTTAGTGCTCCGCCTCAATGGCATCGCACAATAAGGCCAGGTCACCTTGCAGTGATAGCATGCAGACATCACCAGAAGGCATCGGTGTGCACCTTGAAAGCTTTTTGAAAGACCGACTGTCGGGACATTTTGGATTTACATATGCAGTGAAATGGAGACCACATTGGTGACAAACGATGCGATGTTTGATCCACGCAACAGCAAAAGACACTGCTGCACATCACGGGAAGCAACAAACCAAAGGCAAAAGACAAACAGGAGTGCTGTATCAAGTACTCCGTTTCTTCTCGAACTGTTGCATGCCCAACGGTCAAAGGAATTGCACCACACTTCCAACAAGAAGCAAGTCCAAGGAATTGAATTGCAGCCACGGACATGGCTTAGCGCTAAGCAAGGGGTTTGCTTAGCACTAAGCAGAGGGTTTGCTTAGTGCTAATCAACAGAGTGAAGCATGAAGCAGAGAGCTTAGCAGTCAGTATGGAGGTAATTTCATATTGGATTCCACTCAAAATATTTGCAGTTATGTCAGAAATGATTTTGGATTCCACTCAAAATATTTTACAGTCACATCAGAAATGATTTTGGATTCCACTTAAAATATTTTATGGTCATGTCAGAAATCATTTGGATTCCACTTTTTATTAAATTAATATTTTATCATTTTATATTTATAGATCTATTTAAAAATGTGTATAGAATGACACCAAAACACTTGTGATATACTGTTGTACTGGGTGTTTTTTTGCTCTGTAGTCTAGACTTTCAACCAAGCTGTTCTCATCAGCAGAGCAACTGATTTGGCTAAACTCAAACTTCACCAAAATTATATTCCAAATTTCACATTTCTCCAATTTCACTTTTTCACTTTTTTCACCAAAAATTTTCACCCTTTTTCCTATATAAGCCTGGTTGCACCCACATCAAATCGTCACCGAGACTGAAATCACAACAACATCCCTCGTGAAATCCGAGTTGCTCAGCAATTGCCCGCAACTAATTTCCGTTGCGGAAATTTAGCTCCAAGAATCCGTTGTAATCTGTAGCCATCTCCATCGGTGGACAGACTTTGACTCACCTACTGTTTTATTCAATACCCTATCCATGTACGGGAGGTAATATCCAGTCATCTTGACAATAGTTCCTTCATAACATTGTCGAGCTGAACAATGTAAATGGTGTTTCCAGTTCATTGTGGTATTTTTATGGTCAAATAGCCATTTTGAGATGTGGGTCAAGAGACGAAAACTTATCAGCACTTTAAGTTTGCCTTTGTGCTCTGTGCGACAAGCAGAACAGTAAATCACAGGTTTCTTATCACTGTCATTGGTGCAACGCCGACTGAAGGAGCGCTGCCAAGTTCTT
>JAAUYG010125689.1_pt1 | contig 16592 bp, 14 predicted proteins | sample 7278091 | NCBI WGS metagenome assembly JAAUYG01 (sample SAMN14350201, study PRJNA611818) | marine sediment metagenome | isolation source: surface marine sediment (0.6m) | place: French Polynesia: Moorea | collected 2018-08 | reverse complement strand
GTACTCTAACAAGTTTGAATTGAGGGGTAAATCTTCTGACTCCGAACTCCGAACTCCGAATTTCGAACTTTTTTGAGCATCCATCATTTCAAAATTGGCAGACTACTAGTTGCATAGCTGATAATGGTTGGATGAAACTCAGTTGACTGTGGTGTAGAGTAACACAGTTTTTCGGCTTTCTACCATTGTTTGAACATCTGGCGTTACTTATTCCATTTTCAACTCTGCTTAATCCTTAAACGATAAGTATTGGAGTTATAGGAGTCGCCCCAATATTGGTATGTGAATTCTTTATTACCCACATTCCGCAGACGCTATCGGTAGGGTAAAAGAACATAAATACGCTCATTCTGTAGAGTAGTTAATATGTATTTATCACTATCCATAGGATAGTACATTTAAATTACTCAATCTGTGGTGGTGATGTGCGGAATGTCAGTCACTACTAAAAAACCTCCAATCCCCAGTAAGATGGACAGGGCAATTTTTTCAATACCTTCAGCATGGCATCTATCTCCAATTCTCGATCCTTAGCTTTCCTCGCGCTCAAAAATGTTTATCAAAAGAAAGCCTATACTGACATTGCACTCAACCGTGTCATTAAGTCTGTCGGTAAATCAGTTGAAATTAGCCAAACAGATCGAAGTTTTGCTTGTGAATTAGTTTATGGCATTGTACGCCGTCAACGTACTTTGGATACTTTAATCGATTTACTGGGAAAGAAAAAAGCAGCACAACAACCCCCAGACTTACGAATTATTCTGCACCTGGGTTTATATCAATTACGCTATTTAGATCGCATTCCTACTTCAGCGGCAGTTAATACTAGTGTGGAATTAGCAAAGGCAAATGGTATCCCTCGGCTTAGTGGTGTCGTAAATGGCTTGTTGCGAAGATATAGTCGTCAAGCTGAATCTGGTGATCCTTTACAACTACCAGATGATCCTATAACTAGGTTGGGAGTACAACACAGCTTTCCTAATTGGATTGTCGAAACTTGGTTAGAACAATTATCCATTGAGGAAGTAAATCGTCTACTGGCTTGGTTTAATCAATCTCCCAAAATTGATCTTAGGGTAAATATTCTAAAAACCACTGTTGCCGCAGTAGAAACCCTATTTAAATCAGCAGGAATCTCTGTCACTCGGATATCTGGCTTACCTCAAGGATTACGACTCGAAGGTGCTGGTGCAGTTACCGATTTACCTGGATATAAACAGGGGTGGTGGGTAATTCAAGACAGTAGCGCGCAGCTAGTGACGCATTTACTCGATCCACAGCCCGGAGAAACGATTATTGATGCTTGTGCAGCCCCAGGGGGGAAAACTACCCATATAGCCGAATTAATGAAAGATAAGGGTCAAATAATCGCTTGCGATCGCACTGCTAAACGGTTAAATAAAGTACGAGAAAACGCAGCACGGCTACAATTGCAATCTATCCAAATCGAAGTTGGAGATAGTCGCAACTTCGCTCAATTTGCTAGCATAGCCGATAAAGTACTATTAGATGCCCCCTGCTCAGGTTTGGGTACACTGCATAAACGCCCTGATATTCGTTGGCGACAAATATCTCAATCTATTAAGGAACTTTTTAGTCTCCAAAGGGAACTATTAGAACAAGCCGCCACTTGGGTTAAACCAAACGGTATTTTAGTTTATGCCACTTGTACTCTTAATCTTTTAGAAAATGAAAAAATAGTACAATCGTTTCTGGAAAACCACCCCAATTGGAGTATTCAATCTCCTACTGATGTGACTACAAAAAACTGGGTGAAACCAGAAGGCTGGATTAAAGTTTATCCCCATCGTCATGATATGGACGGATTTTTTATGGTGAGATTAGTACGAGATTAATCAGATGTGGAGATATAAAACTAAAACAAAAAAGATGAAACAGATTCTGAAAATTCTGATCGCTGCTGCCTGGATAGACGGTATTATTCAACCAGAAGAGCGCGCTTATTTACGTCGTGTGGCTCAAGATTTTCAGCTTGCCGATGATCCTGAAATTAAACCTTTGTTGTCGGAATTAAGACCAATTCAAGCTGTTGAATGTTACCAATGGCTTGAAGAATATTTTGGCAAAAATCCCTCGGCGGAAGATTATCAAGAATTGCTAGAGAAAATTAGTGGTTTAATTTACAGCGATGGTTATGTTGACGCCAGGGAAGCAAAGTTAATTGAAACTATTCAAAGTTGCGATCCTAGTAATCCAGATTGCCGTAACTCTATATTAGATAGAGTGCTGCGAAAAATCCAAAAATTGTACAAAGCAGCAATAGAACAACAAGTTTGAACATCGAGCTTGTTGGTTAAATTTGAGTTGAGATCGGCTTTGCTGGTACGCTCCGCGTAATCGCGATACAAGTTTCGAGATCCGCATTGATTTTAATTTCTTGAGGGTCAAAATCGTACTTTGGGTTTCTACGCCAACCTAGTTTCTCAGATATTCTGGCTAAAGCTTTTGTTGAAAAATATCTGCTATCGTATTCGTTTTTTTTACTTGAATTTGGTATCTAAAAGAGTGCAAACTTAAGTTTAAAAGTCAGTTTACTCCAATTGGTAGTTCAGTACCGTTAGAGACCCATTACACAAATAAAACTAAAATTTATGTGAGTATTTTTTTCCTTTTCTCTGTCTTGGTCAGCATTCCCTAGTTGAGTGAGCATTTTGAGGGCGTACCGTCAAGCGGCATCGAGATGATTTGTGGGTTTACGGCTTTGTGCTGTAAGGCGATCGAGGGGCATACCTCTTTCTTCTTTTCCCTTAACTTTACTAAATTTAAGGAGAATTGATGCAATTCGTTAGCGATCAACTTCATAGTCTGAGTAAATTTTTTTAGCTTAAATTAATTGGAATATATTCTAGATTAACTTATAGGGATTAGCTAAAAAGCAACTGCAATCATTTGATCTGTAGAATAGCTTTTAGCTAGCAGTAAATACTATATTTGCTATTAAATGTTAATTGACCAAAAAGTAGAATATAAGCTATTACAGACAAATAAAGAATCCCTTAACTGATAGCAATAAACAACAACTTAGAACCAACATGAGCAAGAAAAAGTTTAGCCTTAGACCTAAATCCCGTTCTCAGCACTCCCAACGTCAGGAGTTAGAAGTTGACCTTTTATTACTTTTGTTGTTGGCATCGGGCATTTTTACAGTTACCTATGCTGTAATTGGGATGGTGCCAGCTTTTAGACAGTCTTATATTGGTGTTTTGCTGTTTGAAAGAGGTTTTATTCAAGCTATAGTAGTTGCTTTGGCGGCATTAGTTTTGGCGACTACTATTTTGAAGTTTGTGAGTCTAAGGGGCGAATATTTAAAGTTAGGTAAAATTTGGATTGCCGATCATATCCCTCTAGATCAGCCTCATGCTCATGAAGTGATCTATTTTCAGGAAAGATTAATGAAAGACGGTAGCTTAATAGCATTACGCTGTGGACGTATTCTCAGGGCTTATATCAAAAGCGGCGATCGCACTGTAGCTAATGAATTTGCTCTAGATGACTCGTCATTTTATCTTAGTGCTTCAGAAGCTTCTTATTCTTTTCCACGGATCTTGGTTTGGGCGATACCTCTACTAGGCTTTATTGGCACAGTTGTAGGTATTAGTGGTGCAGTTAGTGGCTTTTCAGGATTCTTAGAAAATTCAGGTGATGTAGAACAGATTAAGGAAGGTATTAGTCAAGTTACAAGCAATTTAGGTTTGGCTTTTGACACTACTTTATTGGCATTATTTCTTAGTGTTGTGGTGATGATTCCTTTAGTATTAGTCGAACGCTATGAATCAAGGTTGCTACTGGGCATAGATGTCTTTATCAACGATAAACTATTACCCCGACTAAAAAAGAAAAATGAACAGCTAGATCCAGAAACGATTAATCAAGCTATAGAAGGAGCAATCAAAGAGCATTTCCCCAATCCCCAAGACTTAGTCCAACCAGCCCATAGTTATGCTGAACAAGCCGCCCATAGCTTATCTACAGGATTTTTAGCAGAAATAAGCAAAGTACAAGATGTTAGTTCTCAGGTAATCGCTCAAGTAAGCGCAGTAAGACAGGAGGCAAGTCGCGATCGCCAAGAGTTTTTAAACTTCTTTGCTCAGCAACAACAAATAAATCAACAACTAGTGGAGCAAATTCGCTCTATTGTGGACGAGATTAGAAGCAAAAATATAGCAGTTGCCGACGATCTCAACGCCCAAACTCAAGGAATTAGTCATCAGCTAGAAAAAGCAGCTCAAGTTTTGGAAAGTCGAGTTGGCTCTCTAGAAGTTGCTACCCAAAAAATGTCTGATTTTCAGCAGATACAGCAGGGTTTAGAACGGAGTTTTGCTTCCTTAGAAAAGACTGCTCAACTAGAAAATGTTTTGACTGGTGTCAAAGATAACCTCTCCCAACTTCAACCCATACTCCAACAACTTAATAAACCTCGTCGCATCACTATTGTAGAGCAGGATAACGGTAGGAATCTTTCATAAAAACATCAAAGCAATTTTTTCATGTCTAGGCGCAACATTTATCGTAAACAACAAACAGAGGTAGAACTATTTCCTTTCCTCTCTGTTTTAGCTTGTACTATTGGCACACTAATTTTACTGATTATCGTCTTAACTACCCAAGCTCTTGAACCACAAGAAGCTGTTGTTGTAGCAAAAACAGAAGAAGATAACAAAGGAGCTAATAAAAATAAAACTCCCCTTTATATTGAATGTCGTCAAGATGGATTTATATTGCATCCCAGCAAGGAATTTGCTCCTAGAGCCGATATATATGACGAAAAATCTTCCCTCAGAACAACGATCGCTAATTTGAAAGCCAAAAAAGATCGAGAATACCTAATTGTTATTTTGCGCCCAGATGGTTTAGAAATGTTCAATAAAATTCGGGAACTAGTAGAAAAAGAAGGGGTAGATATTGGCTACGAGCCTTTGGAATTTGGCTTAGAACTCAAGATAGAAAGTTAAGTATAAATAAAAAAGTTAAAAGTTAAATAATCAATGAGAAGTAGAGCTAGGCGAAGAAAAAATAATGTCAGCCAAAATTTAGATTCTTTTTTAGATATTTTGACTAATACCGTCGGTGTATTGATGTTTATTAGTCTTTTTGTCACCCTGATTGCCACGGGAAGTAGTCCTAAAACCAAGGTGACTATTCAAACTCCTTTATCTTCGCCAACTGAAAAAGAATCACTTTGGTTCGAGATTAAAAATAATAAAGTGAGCCATTTAAACTTACGTAAGGTAAGAGAAAAAGAACTGGAATTATCAGGAAATCTGCCTAATTGCAATAAGCCTACAAGTAATCCTAACTCGTCAGACTATCTCTCCAGTCAAAATGATTATCAGTCTTGTTTATTGAGTATTTTAGGTCGTCAAGGTAATTTTACAACTAGTACCAAAAACTACGAAGTTAAAGCGGTAGACAAAGGGGTATCTCTGGTATTTGAACCCTTATCAGAAGACATTGGAGAAACAAGCAATCAACTAGCAGCAAAGGATTCTGAATTCAAACAAGTTTTGTCTCAGTTTAATTCTAATAAAGACTATCTAGTATTTATTGTTAGACCAGATAGCTTTGAAGCTTTTCGGGCGGCGAGGAAACAAGCTTGGGCAGCAGGATATGAGGTAGGTTGGGAACCCCATCCTCAAAATTCACCGATTAGAATTCGGACAATACTTGGTTCTGAACTTCCAGGGGGCAAGTCCATCGGCGTACAGTAGTTTTTAAAAGGATGAGGGATAAAAAATCAAAATTACTATATATTATGATCGCCTTAGAACAACTTTTCTTATTTTAATTATTGCTAATTATGAAAGCATTTGCTGGTTTATTAAATTCTCTAATCTTAGCTACTTGGGTTATAGCGATCGCCATTTTTTCGATCCAAAATATTCAAGATGTATCAGTAAAGTTTCTTGTCTTTGAATCTATTACTGTACCTGTTGGAGTATTATTGGCTTTTTGTAGCGGTATTGGTATGATTTTGGGCTGGCTTATTGTCCTATTGTTTTCTAGAAAGAGAAAAAGCCGTCGTAGTTATTAAATATGGTTATTAAATAGTTATTAAATAATTTGATATTTTTCATCTAATATTTAAGCAATCTTTGATTTCTTGCACTAACCAAACTGCTTCGTCTTGTCTTAATGCACCTCCTAAATTGTAAAGGCGATCGCTTCCTTGTAATACTACCTGAAAAATTGAGCCTGTGCGCTGTACAAAAACATCCTCTATCTTATTGCTGGGGAATATTTTTTTGTTATATTTCAAACCACAAATTTTGCTGTAAATTGTGGCTGCATATTTATCAAAATAAATCTCAGTTTTTGAACCGACTAAAAAGCTAAGCTGTACTACTAGGAAAAAGAAAAATACTGAAGACAAACCTGGAATAATTATAGAAAAACTTAGAGAAAAACAAAACAATACAAAATAGCTAAGTAATCCGCCGCAACCATTATTAAAAATTTCATCAATTCTATTTAATCCTCCTGCGGGAATTTGGATTTTTAATTGTTCTTTTCCTTTTTTTAGCTTAATTAAAGTAAAGGTTGTTGGCTGCTGAATTTTGGGTTTAATTAATGGTTTATTGTCTTTAGAGGAAAATTTTTGACCCTGAGAATTATAAACAAATGTTCTTGATACCAAAGCTTCCTTTGCCTCTAGGGCATTTTTAAAACGTTTTTCAATCGTTAGTTCGGTAATTTTTTCTAGCCAATCAATAAAATCAGACTTAAGATAGACGCGATTACCCTCTGTATATATTTTGGGATCGCGAAACTGAATCCGTGAGTCTTTTTGAGGCAAATCTGCAGGAGATTTTCCTGTTATTAAATGAATTAAAGTTGCTCCCAAAGCATATAAATCTGATGCCTCAACCGCTCTTCCCCAAAACTGTTCTAGCGGTGCATAACCCACTGTACCTACTACAGTAAAAGTAACACCTGTTACCGCTGCTTGAGCTTGTACTGCACCAAAATCAATTAAATAAATGCGATGGTCATCTTGTCCTAGAATTAAATTACTAGGCTTAATATCTCGATGTAATACTGTGGGATTGAGTTGGTGTAGATAGATCAAAATATCTAAGGTTTCTTCAGCAAAGTTACGAAGTTGATCTTCAGTAAAACGTTGGTTTTGTTCTAGTGCTTCTTGTAAAGATAAACCAGGAATATATTGTTGTACTAGAGCAAACCAAGGAACACCTTGTCCAACCTCTTTATCTAAGTCAAAATAATCATAATATTTGGGAATACAGGGATGATTAAGTGTTTTTAAAGTTTGCGCTTCTCTTTCAAATAGCTTTAACTCTTCCCAACGCATTTGCGGATTAAACGCCAACAACTTAATCGCCACTGATTCATTACTAGTTAGATCTTTTGCTAACCAAGTTTGATGCCCTGCTGCGGTACGTCCTAATTGCTCTTGCAGTTGATATTTAGAATTTAAAATTTGCTGCTCTTGAAACACCATATTAAACAACTTGGTACAAATAAAATCAACTAGTCTAGTAGACATGGGCGTAAGTAAAGACACCATTTAATTTACTTGAAACCCTGACTATATCTTACTTGCTACTTATAAAGCACTTTCGTTGGGCGGGTTCCCTGACTTGAGAAAAGTGCGAAAGTGCTGAACTCGAAGGGCTAATCGCTACAAAGAGCGAAGCGGTACTAGACAATCAGTTATTAATTGTTAGTAGCTAGTAGCTAATAACAATGCTTTATGTTAACTTAGTATTCCTTTACTCTGAACTTTTTTTATCTAGAATAACAACTATATATAGGAATTTTAAATATTTCTTATCTAACACGACTGGGCAAAAAAGCGAAATAATACAAAAAAGCGAAATAATAGAAGTTGTAGCAACCAGAAAAATAGACTCAAACAACCATATTTCCTTAATTGATTTCTTAAATTCATCCAAAATTGCCAAGTCGTGTATCTAACCTTTTCCTCTAACTTCTTCTATTTCTTTTCACTTATTGTATGTACCTAAGCTACACAAAAGATTTAGTATGATTTTTGTCCCCAAAAAATAATAAGGAGTTGACAATGCCAACCCCTTACAAGACAAATGCTTAGATTTATTTACTTACTGTTAATCATTTCAATTTCAGGTGCAGCCAGAGACATCATCGAATAAAGATTAGATGGTGCTTTTGCTTGTTGTACTAAGCTAGGTACAGAATTGCGTAGTCTAGCAGTTAGTTGGCTAATACTCGAGTCATAAATCTGAGTAACCACTTTGGGATATAAACCAATACCAATAACTGGAATCAACAGACAAGCAATGATAAACACTTCTCTAGGCTCAGCATCCACAAGGTTAGTATGATCGACCAATTCTTTATTTTCCGGACCATAAAGCATTTCTCGCAACATCGATAACAAGTAGATGGGAGTTAAAATTACTCCAATCGCAGCTAGGAAGACAATAATTACTTTAAAGGTGAAATTATAGGCATCACTGGTAGCAAAACCCACAAAGACCATCAATTCAGCCACAAAACCACTCATCCCTGGTAATGCCATAGAAGCAAAAGAACAGGTAGTCCACATGGCAAAGATTTTCTTCATCTTTTGACCAACACCGCCCATCTCCTCGAGCATCAAGGTATGGCTACGGTCATAGGTAGCACCTACCATAAAGAAGAGACTCGCCCCAATCAGACCATGGGAAATCATTTGCAACATTGCACCACTTGTTCCCAAATCGGTAAAAGAAGCAATCCCAATCAGCACAAAGCCCATATGGGAAATCGAAGAATAGGCAATCTTCCGCTTGAGGTTGCGTTGAGCAAAAGAAGTTAATGCCGCATAAACAATATTAACTACCCCCAAAATAACTAATACGGGAGCAAAGAAAGCATGGGCATCGGGAAGCATTCCCACATTCATTCGTAATAAGGCATATCCTCCCATTTTTAAGAGAATACCTGCCAGTAACATATGTGCAGGAGCGGTTGCTTCACCATGAGCATCTGGTAGCCAGGTATGGAGGGGGAAGATCGGTAATTTCACACCATAGGCAATCAGGAAGCCACTATATAAAACTAATTGCAGATTAAAGGCATAATCTTTAGCAGCGATCTCACTCATTTCAAAGGTCACTGTATCGCCATAAAATGCCATAGTAAGGCCTGCAACTAAAATAAATAGCGAACCGCCTGCGGTATACAAAATAAATTTTGTCGCAGCATAAAGGCGTTTTTTCCCGCCCCAAATGGACAAGATGAGATACACAGGAACTAATTCTAATTCCCAAACTAAGAAAAACAGCAGCATATCTTGTACGGCAAAGACAGCAATCTGCCCACCATACATTGCCAACATCAGAAAATAGAATAGCTTGGGCTTAAAAGTTACAGGCCAAGCAGCCATAATTGCTAAAGTAGTAACAAAACCCGTCAGTAAAATCAAAGGCATCGATAGCCCATCAGCCCCAACCGACCAATTGAGACCCAATTGAGGTATCCAGGAGTAGCTTTCAAATAACTGTAAATCGGGGTTGCTAAAGTCATAGTCTTGGTAAAAGCCATAGACCATCACTGCAAAATCGATTAAGCCAATGATTAGAGCGTACCAACGTACTGTTTTGCCATCCTTGTCAGGGATTATCGGCACAAATAAAGAAGCGACGATGGGAAATAGAATACACGTAGTCAACCAAGGAAAATGTGTCATATATTGAAAGAGCAAAAATCTGATAGATAGTTTTACTTATAAATATCCTCTCTTGTTTTATATTCCAAGGTATTTTGATAACTCTAGGTATTCTTAACAAATTGTTTATAGCCTTTCTCGCTTAAAGTCGGAGTTATTAGGTTCAAAATCTAAGAAAACTAACTTATTGCTAAATAATCGCCGCGAATTAAACGAATCTGTGCCAGAGTAAAAATAATCGGAATAACTCGACTGTAGTTAGTCGCGATCGCCCTCCAACCTAAATCAGCCACAAAATATCCCCAGACAATCGGCCCCAATAAGCTAAATACACCTCTAGCTGTTCCATAGCGAGCAGCATTAACTGCCATTCCTTTCTTCGCCGCTTGCAGTGCTAGTTGGTTACCCAAACCAGCTACCGCCGTTGTTCCACCTTTAATTAGGGCTGTTTTGGCTGCTTGATAAGTAGCTAGATGAATCGCAAACTGTTTAGCAATGTGTTTGAGCAACCAGGATTTCAAAATAGTACTTACTGCCACAATACTGCCTCCTTTTAAAAGTATTTTGAGAGGACTATGTTGTAATTGCACAGGTAAAGGTTCAGGAGGATGTGCGGTAGCCAAAGAAGTACCGATTTGAGTTTGAAGGTAGTTTTTCTCTTGAGCAGGCAGCTTGTCCCAAGCCTTGCTTACTAGATGCAAAAAGATTTCTGCTTCAATATCCGTAGTGTCCATTTTCCCAGAGTAGGGAATTTTGAGATAGTGACAAACCTTAATTAATATTTCTCGATACGATATTTCTTGAGTACGCCCACGCAACACAGTAATGCCGTCTGCTGCTAGGTAACGAAATCTTTGGTCCAAAGAATCGACCCACACATTCCAATCTTGACTCTGAATATATAGCGGTTTGGGGGTTTGCCAATAATCTAGAGGATTAAAGCGACGACGAAACAATATTTGTGTTATCTGCTCTAGTTCTTCTTTTGTAGCTAAAGTTAACCCTGCTCTTAGTTCATCCAATGCCGTCTCCTCCACAACCTCGTTTTTTTGTGAGACTATTTTATCTGCATTATTCTATTTTGGAGCATAACTGGTAATTGTGAGAGCTAAAAGATTTAACAAACCTTAAATTTATCTTTACCAAATTAATTTTAAGCCGAGAGTAATTCCCAAAGCGATCGCACTGAACAACCAACCCACTCTCAATTTTATATTTACTATTTTTCCTGATGGTATTTGCAACCAATAATAAGACAAAATAATAATTTCCGATACAGCGATCGCCGCAGTAATACCTACAGCTTCTCCCATGCCCCAGATCAAACCACTGGCAGATACTAATAAAACTGGGATTGATACTGTGAGGGCGATTCCCAGGGATTTTGCCTGTTGGTCTGATTGGACAATTTGTGCTGCTCCCAATTTAGTAATGGTAATCACAATCGCCGCAATAATGGCGATCGCTATATTAATTAATGTTTTTTCAATTCGACTATCGGCGAAATTAATTGCTCCTACAGCTATGGTGCTTAAACTAAAAATCCCTAATATGCCGACAATAATTTTTGATTCAATTGGCATACTCAATTGAGCAATACTACTCTTTATTATACTACTATTAAACTCTATGTTTGCTACGCTAAGGGGAATTAAAGCAGTTTTTGCTGCCAAAGCATTAGGAAAACGTTTGCTAGCTTTAGCATGGGTCATCTTGGCTAACCAATTAATAAATTGTCGATTTAAATTGGGCAACAAAGGCTTTAGTTCTAGTTTATAAGGATCGTCTTCAGATGCTAAATGCCGAATTTCCGAAATATCTTTATTTGTCAATAAACAGACAATAGTAACCCCCAGGCTATAAATATCTGAAGCCAGAGTCGGCTTAATAATCTGTTCTGGAGCAATAAAACCAGGAGTCCCTTTAAATACACTACTGCCAGTAGTTTCTCGGCTACCAAGACTGGCAAAACCAAAATCAATTAAATAAACATTAAGCTGTTCATCTAGCAAAATATTTTCGGGTTTAAGATCGCGGTGTAATATAGGAGGGTTTTGATCTTGTAAGTAAATAAGAATGTCGAGAAGTTCTAAGGCAATTTGCTTAACTTCAGTCAAAGTAAGTTGACGGAAGTTTTTCAGAGAGGAGGCTAGTTTATATTCTTGAATCAGACAAAAACCATTCTCTGTTTCTATACTCTCTAAATACTTGGGGATACGGGGATGTTTCAGCTTTTGTAATACTTTAATTTCTTGTTCATAAGCTTTATATCCCGACCAAGTTGAGTCGGCTGTGGCAAAACAAAACTGTTTAATAACTACTTTTTGTTGATTAGCTAAATTAATTCCTTGCCAGGTTATACGCCCTCCCTCTCGATTGCGTCCCAATTGTGTATTAATTTTATATCCATAATCAATTAAATTGGGGAAAGTATTCATTTTCAGCTCTTATTTTAAGTGGTCTTTTGTCGATTTCATCAATTTACAAATTTTGCTGGTAAATATTGGTAAATATTTAAGTCAATAATTTCTTATTTGTGATTTTTTTTGTTTTAACTTAAATTAAAAAATACAAGTTAACGCCCTTAAGATACCAATACTTTAATTATGTATGTTGTTAAAACACAGATAATATAAAACTCGGAATTGTCGTTGTTAATCAATATTCATCGAAAAGATACACTTTTGACAAACTTTTAAGCGATAAATAAAACCCTATTAGTGTTACTTATGATATATTTTGGTGTAATGTTAGATACACAGCAAAGTAAAGGAATAAAACAAAAAAAATAATTTTAATTATCTCAAATTATAATTAAAAATCTTAAAGTTCATTGGCGTTTATTCCCAATTAAATACTATCAATACTCACTATTAATCAGCCTAGATTGTTAACTGTGTTGATCAACGGTCAAAAATTGCCCCATCGTCTTACCCCCATCTCTTAGGTTTATCCCCATTCGTCCCGTCAAGCGGGATAACAAGGACAAGTACCCGAACGGGTGCAAGCGGCGGAGTAATCTATGACTTCGAGAACTATCGAAAATATTTATAATGCCAACTAAAAATATATTATTGGTAGAAGATAACCCTGATGATCGCGAGTTAATGAGACTAGCTTTTTCTCAGGGGGAAGTTCCTCACAATCTGATTGTAGTCTCAGATGGAGTAGAAGCCCTAAATTACTTATTGGGACAAGAACCTTTTCGCGATCGCGATTTAACTTGTATGCCAGCTCTAATCATACTTGATTTAAATTTACCAAAAATAAATGGAATCGAGGTTTTACGTCGTATTCGGGCTAATCCCCAAACTAAACTACTACCTGTTGTCATAATTAGCTCTTCAAATGAGCCACAAGACCTCATTGACAGTTATATTAATGGGTGCAACAGTTACATTCGTAAACCTATACACTTTACACAATTACAAAATTTTGTTAGAGAAATAAGTACGTATTGGTTGACTGTTAATCAGCTTCCACCTGTTTTTGGAGTTCCAAATGAGTAAACTTCTGCGAGTCTTAATTATTGAAGATTCAGAAGATGATGCCGAATTATTAGCCATTGAACTAGAGCGTGGCGGTTACGAAATAATCCACCGAAGAGTTGACACTAAAGCAGATATGAAAGCTGCTTTAAGTGAGTCTCAGCCATGGGATATTGTTTTAGCTGATTATTCTATGCCTCAGTTTAGTGCGATCGCTGCTCTCGATCTACTTAAAGAATGTGATTTAGATTTGCCCTTCGTAATTGTTTCAGGCAAAATCGGCGAAGATACAGCAGTAGCAGCTATGAAAGCAGGTGCCCATGACTACTTGATCAAAGGAAAGTTAGCTCGCCTAATTCCTGCGGTTGAGCGAGAATTAAAAGAGGCTATACTCCGGGAAGAATATCGTGCTGCCCAAAAACGACTAAGATATTTGGCTTTTTACGATCAAGTAACTAATCTACCGAATCGAACCCTATTTCTGGAGCATTTAAGTCGCGAAATTGCTCATCATCAAGAATTTAATAATTCCTTGCAGAAGAATATAGCAGGCAATTGGCAAAAGAAGTTATTTGCTGTTTTATTACTCAGCATTGATCGTTTTAATATTATTAAACATAGTTTAGGCTATTTAATCAGTGAACAATTTCTGATTGCTGTAGCTCGTCGATTAGAAACACATATCGAAACACATATCAATGATAGTCCTAATATTGTTGCCAGAATTAGTGAAGATGAATTTGCTTTATTAATTACGGATGTTAAAGATTCTCAAGATATTCTTGAGCGGGCTGAATATCTTTATCACCAGTTAATCAAACCCTTTGAAATAAAAAATAGTACAGTTTGTTCTACAGTTAGTATTGGTATTGTTCTAAATCAGGGGAACTATCAAAAACCCGAAAAGCTTTTGCAATCAGCAGATACAGCTATGCAGTATGCCAAAGTCAATTTTGTCAAAAGTTCAGTACTATTTGACGAAAAAATGCAAAGCAAGGCAGTAGAGAAACTACAGCTAGAAAATGATTTACAGCAAGCAATCAATAATCGAAAATTATATTTAAACTACCAGCCAATAGTCTCTCTAAGTACAGGGAAGATTAGTTGTTTAGAAGCCTTGGTGAGATGGAAACATGATTCTCTAGGCTCAATCCCACCCGATAAATTTATTCCTATTTCTGAAGAAACTGGCCAAATTATTGCCCTTGGTCAGTGGGTACTCTCAGAAGCATGTTATCAGCTAGTAACTTGGCAAAAATACTCTTTGGCCAACTCATCTTTGACGATGAGCATTAATTTGTCACGAATTCAGATTTATCATCCCGAATTAATTCCCCAGATAGATTATCTACTACAATCTCTAAATTTAGACGGTAAAAACCTTAAGCTAGAGATTACTGAGAGTACTCTTATGGAAAATACATCTGCTGTAACTAAAGTTTTAGAGCAGTTAAAAGAGCGCGATATTAAATTGTGTTTAGATGATTTTGGTACTGGTTATTCTTCGTTGAGTTACTTACGCTACTTACCTGTTGATACAGTAAAAATAGACCGCTCTTTTATTGGGCCAGAAATAAATAATACTAACTACGATATTATCAAAGCAATTATTAATTTAGCTCACAGCTTAGGTTTGGATGTAATTGCTGAAGGTATTGAAACAGAAGCACAATTAGAAATATTACGTCGTTTGGGATGCGAATACGGACAGGGATATCTCTTTGCTTATCCCTTGAATAGTAAAGACGTTTTAAATATGGTGCAGTAGTGAGATTAATTTTCTGAGAATGATAGTTGTTAATTTTAATTTAATCTAATTTATTTTTTATTTCATGAAACTGAATACGCAAATCAAGGGACAAGGATACCCAATTCTCTGTTTACATGGTCATCCTGGCTCTCTTGATAGTATGTCTGTATTTACAAATTATTTGTCTCAAAAGTATCAAACTATTACTCCCGATTTACGTGGCTATGGTAAAAGTCGCTATCGGCAGGATTTTCAAATGATAGATCATTTAGAAGATCTTCAGGCTCTATTGAATAAACATCAGATCGATCGCTGTCTAGTGTTAGGCTGGTCTTTAGGGGGTATTATCGCCATAGAATTGGCTTTAGCACTGCCCGAAAGGTTTAGTGGGATGATTTTGCTTGCTACCGCAGCTCATCCCCTAAGCAGTCATCCTAGACCTACCTGGCAAGATTTATTATTTACTGGCATTGGTGGAATAATTAATTATCTTAAACCTGGATGGCAATGGAATATCGATACTTTTGGCAAGCGATCGCTTTTTCGCTATCTAATTAATCGTCACACTTCAGAATCTTATAATTATCTGGCAAAAGAAGGACTCCCTGCTTATTTCCAAACTTCCGAGGCAGCAAACACAGCCTTATCAACTGCAATTAGACAGGGTTATAATCGCCTCGACGACTTACATCAGATAGATATTCCTTGTTTAATGTTATCGGGAGAATGCGATCGCCATATCACTGCTGAATCTAGTCAAAAAACGGCTCAACATCTGCCAAACTGCCAATATCAAAACTATCTCAACGTCGCCCATCTCTTCCCCTGGGAAATCCCTGAACAAGTTTTAAAAGACATACAACAATGGCTAGAACAGAATGATTTAAGTTAGTTTTTTGACAATTGCTGATTTATTAATCCCAATTTTGGAGATAATTCATTGCTAATTCTGCTAGTGTATCATTTTTGAGTGTAATCTTTTTGTCAAAAGTTGTATAAAGATTTTCCATAATCGATACATCTTCAAAAAGCAAGCGATCGCGAATTTTGTTGCCGATCTCATGAATTTTGAAAAATTTCTGCCACCAGGGAAATCCAGAATACAAATAAGCATCGACGCACCATTTAGCTTTTGTTGGTGACTCTGGATAAAGACTAAGAACAATTACCAGAAATTGTCCTTTGAAATCAACTGTGACAAATGCCAATCCTGGTAAGAATGTATTGAAAGATTGAACTACCTCCTCATCAATCAAGAGATTCATCCTATTTCTTTTGGCATTTTTATCGTCCCGTTTATAAGTAATCAGTTGCCAAGAAAGTTGATTTTCATTTTGGGTGAAATTATCAATTTTCACTTCTTTTGCCAACATAGTATCCCGATGAGTACCGGCAAAATGTTCTGCATCGTGTATATTCCAGATAAACCGATTAAGGTTGCCATTTATTAATCCCGATCGTGAATAGATCTGGTTAAGTTTGCTTAGACGCAATTGAGAATCAGATTTAGGGAGAAAAGGAATATTACTATAATCAGGAATAGGAAGTTTGGGTTCAATTACTTCAGAAACTAATTTGGGTGTGGCTCTTTTGAAGTAATGAAGTCAAATGGCTAACAATCTTTCAGGGTCCTGAAACTTGTTGACATGATTGCGCTGGAATTCCTGCATCTTATGGAATG
>JAAUYG010019050.1_pt1 | contig 16593 bp, 10 predicted proteins | sample 7278091 | NCBI WGS metagenome assembly JAAUYG01 (sample SAMN14350201, study PRJNA611818) | marine sediment metagenome | isolation source: surface marine sediment (0.6m) | place: French Polynesia: Moorea | collected 2018-08 | reverse complement strand
CCTGGGTTAAAACCGCAAACCACACTCTATATATCTATAGCAGACCCCTCCGCTGCAGGCACGGAGGAGAAAGGGGAGGGAGTACATGTGACTGATTTCATTACAACTGGTAGCCCCCCCACCCATCAAAACGGTCGCTTGCCGGTCATAAAAAATGCAGTCTGGACGTATCTGGATTGGTTGGGACTGGTCTACACCCTGGGATTGACAGCAATTAGTCTGTCAGTTAAAATTTGAAAATTTCAAAATTGATTGAACTCCAGTATCAAAATACCAGCCCTGTGTGTGAAGAAATGCTACAAAATTTGCACGGCAGAAAGTATATGGCTAAATCTTCTTATGTGTGATTTTTCTAGAAAATCCATACAATAGTGCCAATGTATGTTGAGTTGGAAGCTTATATTGGGCTTCTGCTGTGGGCCCTACCCCATTTCCACCATACTGAATAGGCCCCGCCCAATGCCTTTTATATGGGGACCCCAGTCTTTAAGTGACAAAGATAATCTTATGCATCCACAAACCCTCGTTGACAGCAAACAACTCATGTTGCCTTCCTCCATTCCCCAGTATTTAGAAGAGGAGCATTGTGTACTGCACTACTGGTACACAGCCTGGCCCGACCACAAGGCACCCAACACCGCTCGCCAACTACTAGATCTGGCAAAGGAAGTCGAAATCCAAAGGCGAGATCCGCTCACCCACAATGTCAAGGGACCCGTCATTGTCCATTGCAGGTAAGACTTTAGTGCTAGAATAGAATCCCAGTTTAAAAAACATTTTAGAACTAGAAACACTTCCGAATTAAAATATGCTACAGATTCACAAGTTGACACTAAATTAATAATGCTCAGCAGTCAAACAGTTCTATCAAAACGAGAAATAAAAAATTAAAATTTAATAAGAAATACAAAGGAATTTAAAAAGAACTAAAAAGTCTTGAAAATTTCAGGTGCATGTGTCGCCTCCATGTGAAAAATGAAATTTAGTGTTCTCTTCAGCAATATGTGTATGCTAATATTGAAATCCGTTTAACACGTTTGTACTTACCGGTATATATTTTTATATATGTCTATATTCACAGCGCTGGAATTGGCCGCACCGGCTGTTTCATAGGAACGTCAGTAGGCATGCAGCAATTACAGGAGGAACACATGGTTGATGTACTTGGAATAGTCTGCAGCATGAGATTAGACCGGTTCGTATGAAAATTTACTAGGCAGTAGGATTATCCTTGGGGAGACATTTTGGCACTCAGAGAAAAAGATTCTCACGAAACAGGTGGTGTGTGTGTTTATAAGGTTTAGTCAGAGTGGATTTTAGAGCTTTCCATGTATGCCAGGAAGAAACAGTTTTCCCCGTCAGTGTCAGGTCATAACAAATAACTTATGCAGAGAATAAGACATGCATGAAATGCCTTGCAGGCTATACTAAAAATTCCTTCGTTATCATAAATCTTGCCATGGAATCTTTGCTCTTTTCTACATTCTGGCTCTACTGCTTCAGGGTGTGTAAACTGAGAAACTTTTAACATGTATAACATGTATCCACAGTTACGGAACATGAAGTTAAACTTCAAACAGAAAAGCTATCTAAGGAACTTAGCCATGCCGTGTTTTCCCCCATAAATCGTACATAGGGTACGCAAGAACCAGAAAAGACATATTGAAGGGTGTAGCTAAGTACTGAGTTATGAACATGCCTGTGTCTTATTCATAAAAATGATGCATAAAGGTACGAACCTTTTACATATTAATACCCGGTGTGTAGTACCAGATCATGAAGGTTTTTTTACGAATATCCATTTCATTTGGAACTCCTACATATAATTTGTGAACATGGGGCCAAATCAACACCAGCCTTTAGATTTCAAGTTGTGCAAGGTGACATTAAAATGTGAACGTACACACCTTGAAACAAATTGTAATTCTATTGGAAAGTTCCTCCAGGCCATTTTTCCAGAAAAAACACCCAAGGAACAAGGTTTAATATTCATTAAAAATCTTGGCAGCCATTGTCTCTTGTGTGCTTAAGCTCAGTTTCAGACTTCAGAATTTTCTAGAAACCAAGGGCCAGTTTTATGGGAAGATCTGAAATCTACAAACAAAGCCCACTAATCACTTTGGCAACAATTGTCTTTTCCATGCTTAATAATATCACTTAGTGGACTTCATATTGTTTATGACCCCCCCCCCAAAAAAAAAAAAAAAAAAAAAAAATCCTGAAATTTTACCAATTAAAGTACAAACGTTTGTTTTCTTTCCAGAGGAGGAATGGTACAGACCAATGAACAGTATGAGTTTCTGCATCAAGCCTTGACCCTGCATGAGCAAGAATTGCCAGAAAGACCGCCATCTGGAGACTGAGGGAGAGAACTTTTCCAAGCCACAGGAGGTTTTTGATCTCATGTTTTTTTTTGTTTTTTTTTAGGAGTGGGGTTGCCAACAAATATTCCTGTGCATTGAGGCCTGTATGTAACCAAGCACTGCACGGCCAGTGATAAAATGCATCACTGTTGCCACTAAGTATATGGTGCAGTTTAGTATTAATTTGAAAAAAAAAATATCACGGGTTGGTGTTGGGTGATACGTACCTTTGGGTAAACGGTGTGTAGTCTCTAGTCCTGTCAGAACGGATGGTGTGTTCATATGCAACATGATTATAGTCATTTAAAATTGCTAAGCATAAAATATTATGTAAAAAAAAAAAAATAGAAAAAGGAAGTGACAATGCTAAAAGGAGAATTGTCAGAAATGAGAATCGCGGCGTTGTTGTGTATGTATTGATCAAGGCCTTCGTCAACTGTAACAGGATGCCAGCCATCCTTGCAGTGTGCGAATTATGGTGAAACACGGTATTACTGATTATGGGCATGCGAGGTGGAATCCGACACTTAAGCTCAGGGTATAAGAGTACCAAGGCGTAGGTTGATACCACCTGTATATTTTCGTACCTCATGACTTTTAATCTCTTGGTAGCTGCCAAGCTTATGTGGTGTTGAGCTGCATAAAACAATAAATCTGTACAAAAGGCTAACCTGGGTTATGGGATATTATATATAACCAAAAAAAAATTGTAAAAAAAATTATTAAAAATTGTACAGGTTCAGTCTCCTCATAATGCTGTTTTATTGTTTAATAACAGTTAAGTAATTAACGCCAAGATTTGCAGCTACTTTGACATTTTTTTAATCAAAATGTGTTATGATGATATTTTGATTGATATAACTGTAAATAGAGACATTTTATTCTTTTTGGCAGTTGGTGAGATGTGAGCCAGAATTTATGGATGTGCAGTCAAGTGACATATCCGAAAGCTGGACATGGTGGAACTGAAATACTTTAAATTGGCAGCGTTAAAGTGCGGTCATTATTTCGATGAGATTTTCTCTCTGAACACTTGGAAATGTATTATTACACAGACAACACATGGTTAATTATCACTGGGTTGTGCTTTGTACTTTCTGCCGTATTCGCATAAATACACGATACAAAATGGATTGTGGCATTATTTTGGCAGTAGCCACTTCAGTGTAATGCACATTGGCTTTCGACGTTTTTGCACAACACCCAATGTCAGAGGTGCGCTCATTTAGCATTACTCCACAAACGGATCCTTTAATGCGAGTTTGGAATTATGTTTCTTGTGAGTCTTTACATGGGAGTTTTCGTTCACTATTGTTCACTGTTGAAGCATTTATTCAAGAGGATTTAAATCTCGGGCTGTTTTTAAGCCGAGTGCACACAGATACATTTCTTCTTTTCGAGTTCCATTTCAGCAACGGTCACTTGCAGAAGGTGCATCATACTTGAGGCATCAGCAGCAGTTCATGGACTTTTTAGTACCATGAATGCGAAATGGCATAAACCGGCAAAGAAGTTGCCCTTATGAACTAGCTTCACCGATCTATAGGCTGGTGCTTCCTCATTTGTAGGTAGAGTATCAGTAAAATTTACTTTGCGATATCGTGAGCAGTTTCAGACAGCTGCTTGCCTAGTGGCTTGCTTCGTATGTAATATATATTTATATATAATATATATGTATATGTATACCATTCTAATGCCATGCCCATGATGACATACTGCAGATTCTGTGTCATTTTGTGTGTTCCCGTGTTCTTGTCTGTCCTGCTGTGAAAACCACAGGCTAAAACTGGTGACTGTGAATGTGAATGTCGGGAATATCAAACAGGAAACGTTGTCGAGGAAACTTTGGACATTTTGGTAACATATTCCTAAAAAAAGCCTTTACTATACATACTCGAGATTTGTTTAAAAAAAAAATGCCGTCTAAAGTTCTAAACTCTCCAGGGCTAAAAATAACATAATTGTACTTTTGACTAAGAATAAATCTGCTGGGCAAGCACTTTCATTTGCAGTTTTAGCCTGAAAGAAAGAAGAATGATTGACTGCCTAGGAAGTGTTTATATACAGTCGCTTGTGTATATAATTATACTTACCAACCCTGGGTGATGTCCAGTGTATATTATGTAGTCATTTTACTGTCACACTCTTCGAGTTGTATATAGGTTTCCTTGGGCACTGAATGCGTGAACCTGTCTGGCTGGTGGTGGCCCAAGTTTCTGAGTTCGTCTTGTATGCGCACAAATGTTTCTTGTAATTTGTTTTGTATTGTGTTCTCAATTGTCCCTTGTGTTTGAATACCACAAAGCTTTTGACAACCTCTGTTGGTGCTTACATGCGTTTTGTGTGGCATATATCAGTTGGTGACTCATCATTGCCACTTGATATAATATAGAGTTATTTATTTATTTATTTATTGGAGAGAGCAGGTGTTCGCTTTTCAAACTGATAGACAAATGATTCTTTGTGTTTTAGTTCAATCATTGGGAAACCTAAATCTGGTGACTTTAATAGCAGTACCATTGGGTGTGAAGGACTAACAAAATGAATGCGATTCATTTCTGCTCACAGTGGCAGCCGTGTATTCAGCATGGTTTTAACTCGATGTATATCTGGCGGGCCTATTTGACATATCATGTCTTTGACTTGCCAGTAATATCAGAACTGCAAGAGGGTGTTCTGAATTCTGTTGAGCGGAAAAAGTGTAAATTTGTTAGGTGAGGGTATGTGGTTGCCATTACTGGAAATTTTATAAGTATGGAGTCTACAGTACTGAAATCCAGGAGTAATTCATAGCAAAAATATTACTAGAAGTGGTCAGTCGAGTTATTGTGATAGTACAGTACAATGACCAGTGGGATGGATTAGCAGAGTGTGGAATATTCAAACTGAGTTGTATTGCGCCCTTGGTTGGAAGGTACTAAACGGTACGTAACTAACATGACTAAGGTGATGCGGTTGTTTGTGTATCAAGAAGGACTGTCGCTGCCAGTGCTGGGTTTCCTCTATTATCACTCACTCATCTGTGATACTTATTGTGTCAACTTTTTTTATCGGCATATTAGTGATACTTCTATGCAGATTTACCTTAAATAAACCTTGAACCAAAGAGTGTTAGTATAGGACCATGGGCCACAATCATAGAAACTAAGGCTGGAGTTTCTCGAAAACACTGTAAGTCGATATTTTGGACTTACCGGTAAGTCATATTCTTAGACAACCGTTTTCATGGTTTTCTCAGAATGCGGCCTTGAAGTCAAAACTGCAGATTTAAGTGTTTTCGAGAACTCCAGCCGTGGTTATTTCAAACCAGAAACGGATCACCTGTAAAATAGGAAATCTGTATTGGAAAAAACAATCCATCTTAGTTTGGTTGAGTAAGGAATTATTTTCTGAATATATTCTCATTATATCAAGTTTAGTCCATACATGTTCACCTTCGGTTTATAGGGTATGTGCAGACTTTTGTAAACTTTTAGATAAAGGTTGAGTTGCATTTTCCGCTTTTTTCTGTCTGAACAGCTGAAAAAGATGCCCTGCTTTTGTAGAAGCAAACTACATTTGAAGTTTGGGAATCCAATCAGTATTTTATTGTAAACCCATTGTGTATTCTTCACTAGTCATCTCTGTGAAAAATCTAGCCATTGAGAAATCCAAAGATCTCTAACTTTAATCCACGTATACATTGAAGTCATTACTGCTAACAAATAAAAAATCATGTGTGGTTTAATACTTATCTTTCAGATGTGATAAAGTAATACTTGAGAAATACTTATAGCAGCACCTAATAATCATAAAAGGCCAAGGTGTTGAATGTGTTTGTTTCTGTGTTTAACGTCCCCGCTAATGACAATCTAAAAATTGCCTTTTGTAGTCTCAGATTTCATGCTCAGACTCCTCCCAGTATAAATATTGGCGTTGTTAACCACTGTATGTTTGTACTTTGCATGTGGAGTAAATAGTCCCCCTTTCACTGTCGAGACAACTCCTAAAGCGCACATTATGCTGGAAATACAAAGGAATCATGGAAGTACTTACTACATATCTCTCTTTGTGTACTGCACATGCTGTCATTCAGTTTATGGAGTAGAAAGACAAGAGGTTGTTTTGTGGTAACTTCTTTTACTCAAGGGTACCTCAGTGCACAAAGGACTAGTTTATGATCGATGTTGCACCACACTACAGCTAAGAAATAAATATCTTGGATGTTAGCGAGTTGTTGTCCTCTTCAGGTTGCAGTTCGGAAATACAGTACGACTTGCGATTTTCGGCAAGCGTCTCGTTGCCATCTTGCACATTCTCCCGAAGATTGTAGCGAGATGCTTGACGTATATCTGGGAACTTAATCAGTTTAAAAAAAGACTGTTAATTGAATCACAATAAAAAAAAAGTTTCTACAGTAGAACCTCCCTTGAAACACTACATATACATGTACTCCTTTTGGCATAAAAATGTGGTACCTCCAGACAGATGGTCTTTGTTGACAAGTTCAATTACCTTGAATTGTAGGACTTGCCAGGAATATCTGGTCTTTTCATTAAGTCTCATTGCCGTGGTCTTTCAAGACGGGTTTCACAGTAAATACAAGAAAATTATGCAATGGTTGGCTATTAAAGCTAATCCAGGCAGCACAAGAGCAGCAAGATTAAAATTATGCAGATTGGACATCAAGAGGCTATACAGTGTACAGTAGATAAGGCCACCCTGTTTGCCAAGAAATTGTGGCTACATTAGTGAGGTGGCCTTTGGTAAGGGGAGAAGTAAATCCATTGATAGTAGTAGTATGTAATAGCAAAGCTTTATGGCTATAAGAGAGAACCACTGTTAGTGGTCATCAAGAGAGGGACCACTGTACCACCAAGTTATTGGGAAGGGGGAGGCATATACAGGGACCTGCAATACATCTCCAGCCCCCCAAACCACCATCAAAGTGAAAAATATATCACACGTCAAAAGAGAAGTTTCCATTTCTTTGTTGCATTAATTGTTAGGAAGTTTAGCTGCAATTACCCATGATTGAACTCCCCTTTATGACCACCTAAGAAATAAGACCACCCCAGAAGTAAGACCACATTCACCTTGGGCATGGGTAACTGGGGGGTTTTCCTTGTATTAAACCACCTTCAAAAATTAAACCACCTCAGACGGTGGTTTTCCACACCAGAATTTCAGCCTTACGGTTCCATTTTCCATTCATGTTCAGTAAGGACCCTGGGCACATAACGTTACTTTGCTGGGCCCCTTTCATGTATGGCTTTATCAGACCTGAATATGCCACACACACAAAACACGTATCTCAACCGCATTCATGTTGCCAAGGAGTTTACTCGATTCTGAATTGTGCTAATTAACATTTGGGACAAAAACCTGTGATAATTTAACAGTGTCCTTGAATATATCCATTTTTGCTATCGAACTTCTCGACGCACTCCCATATTTATCTGATCAATTTAAAGATTAACATATGCAGATAAATGGGACCACACATGATTAATGTGAAACCTTTTCCGTTTGGTTTGATCAATAAAAGCCATTAAGGATATTAAAAAATTGAAAGCATGCTCAAGGCACCATAGGGTTTCTAAGGTTTCTTGAGGTGCATATGGTATCGTGTCGCAGTATTTTCTGTCTTCTTTTTCTAGATAAAAACAGGGTTAATGGGCTTTGAAGCAAAAAAATCAATTCTTAGTATAAATAGCTGCAGTCCAGTGACTGATTATAGCCAGGATCCAACAATTTTATAGGAGCTCATAGTTCATTACACCGTCATTTCAGGCATAGTTAGATGTACGGTGCTGGTCCTACTCCTTGTGTTATTGTACAGCCTTAAACTAATACTTTATGGGTCCCACCAGTACTGTACTGGACCTATCAGGTACTGTACTGGACCCAACTGGTACTATACTGGGCCTTTCTGATACTGTACTGGACCTAAATTGTACTATACTGGATCTAACTGGTACTGTACTGGACCTATCTGGCACTGTACTGGACCTTGCTGGTACTCTACGGGGCATACAGGTAGCTTCTTCTGTAGTACACCTTGCTGGTACTGTACTGGACCTAGCTGGTGCTGTACTGGACCTCGCTGGCACTATACAGGGTATACATGTAAGTTGCTCTGTAGTACACCTATCTGGTACTGTGCTGGACGTATCTGGTACTGCACTGGACCTGTCTGGTACTGCACTGGACCTGTCTGGTGCTGCACTGGACCTATCTGGTACTGCACTGGACCTGTCTGGTACTGCACTGGACCTGTCTGGTACTGCACTGGACCTATCTGGTACTGTGCTGGACCTATCTGGTACTGTACTGGACCTCGCTGGTACTCTACGGGACATACAGGTAGCTTGTTCTGTAGTACACCTTGCTGGTACTGGACTGGACCTAACTGGACCAATCTGGTGCTGTACTGGACTTCGCTGGCACTATACAGGGCATACAAGTAACTTGTTCTGTAGTACACCTATCTGGTACTGTACAGGAACTATATCTGGTACTGCAATAGTAGTAGTAGTGGTTGGTACTGCACTGGACCTAGCTGGCACTGCACTGGACCTATTTGGTACTGTACTGGACCTATGTGGTACTGTACTGGACCTCACCGGTACTGTACTGGACCTGTCTGGTACTGTACTGGACCTCGCTGGTACTCTACAGGGCATACAGGTAGCTTGTTCTGTAGTACACCTTGCTGGTACTGGACCTGGTACTGTACGAGGCATACGTGTAGCTTGTTCTGTAGTACACGTAGCTGGCACTGTATTGGACCTAGCTGTCTAGCCAATATTGTATCTGGCCTAGCTTGTAGTGTTCGGAGCAAAGCCAATACCATGAATACTGTATCCAGCAAATGTCCTAAGCTGTAAACGTGTACCCAGCTAGCAGTCTATGGTGATGTGTAGCTATACCTAAAATTTTTGAGAAATGTCCGCATTGAATACACTGTCTGGAGACCATACCACAGTCATTGTAAGCTATCTGACTATACAGCAGTCCCTCTCTAATAAGGCCACCCTATTTGCAAACAAACTGTGGCCACATTTGAGAGGTGGCCTTTGGTGAGGGGGAGAAGTAAATACATAGTAGGCTTAGTAGTACATGTAGCGGAAAAAAATTTATTAGAGAGGGTGGCCTCTGTTGAGAGTGGCCACTAAGAGAGGGACGACTGTACTGGTTTTTTTTTTACTGGAAACACTATGAGGAATTTCTCAACTAAAAACACAAGGCACCATCCTGGGAATATTATTTTTTTTATTAAAAACCATGTCCTGGGAAGTCGTCTTCGTGGCTTACCCAGTCTGTTTGTGTCTAAAAAGAAGACAACATACAACATTGGCTAAAAACAAAATACATTATTGCACAACTCTTTCTCTTGTTTACGCAATACGACATAACTCGCAGGTTCGATTGTACACGCGTCTGTATAGCACACAAGCACTCGTCCAAATGCGGGTGAGGCGAAAGACATTTACAGTTCAATGAGAAGGTGAAGGGTTGGTACTTCCGTATTTTAGATTCATGCAAGCGGAGTCACAAACGGAGCCGGTGCACTCGAGAGGTTTCTGTGAAAAGGATACATGCGCAAGAAAACGGACTGTGGCAACTGCGGGAGGTACAAAATTTACTCTGTTGAACAGCTTATGCTCACATAGTAGATGTACGGAACAAAAGGTGACAACGATACACTGAATGGCAAATACAAAAAGGCCAAGCATAAATAAATCCATGTTTTGATATACCGGTACAACAGGAACGGATTCCTGGAAGCAACAGGTTAATGTTACACCTTGTGAGTGAAATCAGCGAAGGGTAAGTTCACTTGCATTTAAGACATAGGCTTTTGTCATGAAAACAGTCAAGTTGCAACTGAACACATGCAGGCAAAAATTTACACTTCATACTATTTTCATAATTATTAAGTCAAATCTACCATATATATCGAGGTACTTACTATAGTATATCACACCTTATTTTATTTTACAACAAAGGAAACACAGTCAACCTCAAAAGATATCAAAAGTTTTGTTGGTGTAGGACATCATTTCTCTCGCCTTTCGGGACTAGTTAAATAATTTGGGGACTACTGAGCACTACTTCATAGGTTGTGGGACTACTTTTAATTAAAGACAGTGCTTTAGCAACATTATGGGAAAATGTGCAAACCAGGGCCTGTGATCATGAAGCAGTCATCACTCTAACGACATCATTGGGCTATGCACTAGTGTTGGCGTAGCGATATCATTACATGATTTGAGATTCAGGAACATGGGCCCTGCATAGCTAGTGGCTACGATGTTTACACGTAAATAACTGGAACAGCACCAAGAAACATCATGAGGCATTTACAATTCCACTATCTCTCACATCATAACAAAGCAATGTGCAGGGCACCATAATGTCAACCGATTTTTCTCCCAAATTTAAAATCTGTGGCCACTGGACACATATTTCGGTAATATATTTGAACTCAAATGAAAAACGGTACTTCAATTCAAAGTCGACTTGTGAGAAACCAAGCCACACGACACAATTCACATTGCATATAAAAACTACGAAGCCTGCAATGGTTGAGAGTTTGAGGCATAAGGAAAACATTGCGCGGTAAGCATGGTTTAATTTACAGCAAATATATTTCAACCCCAGCGCTATTATATTGCTTTGAATTCCTGCATGGCCAACCGGTTATTAACGACCCGATGCGATAGTCGAACAACGGGAGAACGCTACACCCAAAGCAGTGAACAGTTACTTTGCATTCTGAAATTGTATGACAAAAGCAAAGCAACTATAATTATTATAGCCGCAAAACTTATTGCAAAAACATTTTTCTAAGACAGCCAAGTGGAAAATTCATGGTTTTGCTTTATACTCATTCACACTGCTTAAATGATTATGACTGAACATCATTTATATTAAATATGTTTACGTAGCACTCTCAGAGAGGCAAGCACTCGGTAACATTTTTCGGAAGCAGAAAGTCGCGCAATTTCTGCACAAAATGCACAGTGAAATACGTATACGGAACAATCATGTAATTTTCGCAAAACCTTGACATGTTTTAGTGTATGCCATACACATCCTCTTTCATCTGAGCCATAAATTCATACATCAAATATACATACACCCCTACACAGTCGCGCGCACACACACACACACACACACACACACACGCATATATAGACAAACAATCCAAACACGCTAACAAACTCTTGCAAGAATCCAAACGCTTATTTACAACCTCGCATACCTGAATAGAGCCTGTTGGTGAAAAGTGACTGCCCGAGCCTTCCAGCTATTTACAACGACTAAAATCACGAGTAAGTAGCGCAAACCTTCTGACTAGACTCACAAGGGAGGAAGGGGGGGGGGGGGCATTATGTGGTCAAACATTAAATGTACTCTGTATGTATTCACATGTGGCCTCCAACAGTCAAATCCTTTTACATGAGAAAAGAACTGGATATATATCTTTTACTATACAAGACATATCTTTTGTTGTTTTTTTTGGTAAAAGAGCAAATGCGATTGAATATTGTATAATATATACATGGCATTGGTTTAATAGCAGAGCAGCCAAGTATTATATAGAACGCGAGAATATGTATGACAGTAGTCTGTTGAGAGAAAACATTTTAAATCCCAGGTAAAAATCGCATATTAAATCAACATTAAAATCAAAATCACAGGCAGGAGAAGTTTGGAAATTATTTTCTTCTCATCTTTTAAGAAATTGCTGCTTATGTGAGCAAGAACAATTTTTTTTTTTTGTAAATTAACAGCCATCAGATGATGGTACAGGAATCGTCAGGAAGATCCCGCCATTTACTTACTGGGAACAGTTCGATAATCTGACTGTTGATGTAATTACAGTGATTTTTTTTAACAGGAGAATACTGTTTGAAATCCATTGCTAATCCCATCCTTTCACCTAGTACTAATAGTATTTTTGTATACTGCTTGGTTAAATACTGTAATTTAATATCAAACAATGGAAACAGTCATTTGAACAGTCGCACGCTGCTCATCCCGTTGTCAAAATTTTTGTCTAAAAACAATATCTTGTCATGCAGTGTCTATCAGTTTTACCAGCTCATATTTTGAAACTTTTTTCCCCGACAAATCCTATTACACTACTGATGTTACATGTTTAAGAACACGGTTATGTAAATGATCCTTGATCAAGTGGCATTCAATGCCAAGAACGAATACCTAAATTAACCGTAACAGGCAATTGCAACTTTTTTTGACAGTGCAGTATCTAAATAAAGCTACAGATACATTTGTAGTCAGATATGTGATACTTTTAAAGCAATTGATTACAGATGTGGAAAATTGGTGGGAGATTTTTTATTTATTTACTTCATTTATTTTATTTTTTTGCTAACAATAACTGCAGAAACTTCCTTGCCAATACGTCACGCATTATGACTTCGTTATGGCTCTCATAACTGTTTGTGTATTTTTTTTCCTTTGCACCAAAAGAACATTCTTATGCACCCATAACGCAGATACCCAGTACCTCGTCAGAAATTTGTTGTAACATTTGGCCTATTGCAGGTCAGTTTGGTATAACTCAAGGAATCTGCAGTAACTCAAAAAAGGTAAAAGCCTTGGAATGAGGGCAGAAAAACTTTACACAACAAAGTCATGACAATAACCAATACCTAATATTGTTTGTAGGTTTTGGAATATTTATATTATTAAAGGTGCCTATCTTTCTCAAGCAGGCAAACAAGCAAGCTTAACAAAGCAATCAACATGCAAAACGAGTAATAAATCGGTAACAATGCCCCCAGTGTGTGTACAACCCAATGAAGACGAGGCGCGGTGCCACTGTTGTTGCATATTAGAAGATACACTCCAAAAAAAAACAAAAACAATCACAAGTTGTTAAAGTGTTCATTCCCCACAACATATACTACGCGGACCACATTTTGTACACAAGAAGACCGAAAAAACGTAGCCGGACAAATACAGCTGACTAGGCAACAACATAAACTCACCAAATCTAGAGTCAGATATAAACATTGCTAACCCAAGTCTAATGTTGAGTCATGGGGACAGATTTCTATCCTTAGTCATGGGACTCGTCTTCGCAATACATGAGTCACTGACTCAGTCATTCATCAGTCACGTGACTATTTTACATCAGTCATGGGACTTCGGTACAAGCATCAAAACACGCGTTCTTTCAGATCGCCACAAAAACACCGTCTGCATTATTAACGGACGTTAATAATCCAGTAACATTTAACCGTGTATGCCGCGAGGACACACGCCGACCATCGCAAACCAACAGCAGACCTTTCCTTAGAAGAACATCAGCATCTTCTGCAGCAACAGTCACAAAAATTTTTAAATTTTTTTTTTGTTTGTTTTGAATGTTTTCTTGGAGAAAAAAACACTCGATATTCTGTACACACCCGTGCAACTAACGTCCCGAACCGGCAACCATACTTTTTACGCTTTTTTAACTCCTTTTTCTCCCGCCAATGAAAACTCAGGAAGGTAAACACAGCCGTTCTTTTACATGGAATATTGATTCCAATCGGAGAAAATGTTCACGCAACATAACCTCTTTTCACCACACAGAGCTGCTGAACAGGAAGGCGCTCTGTGGACTAATGTTCACTCTTACTAGTAAGGCTTGACGAAGGAGCAAAAATGAGCAGCTAGGCTCATTGTGGCTGGCACCGGTTGTTGGTATCCTGTGCATAAAAAGCTGTGGGATCCTGGATTACTAGCACATGTCGTAACAGCCTGTAGACAGTTCCAGAAAATCTTTCTTCCTCGAAGATTTGCGCCACTGTGACTTCCACAACAGGTGATAATTTCCTAAAGTTCTCTCAAGCTCAACAAAGAGCTGAAGCCTTCCAACCACTTTCTTTAAAAATGCGCTTTCCTCTCCTAAGATCAGCCTTGACTTGGGATTCTACACGGCAGCAATGCGCCCTCCACAATCCAGAAGCCGATCACTCTATGGAATTCTGTATCTTTTCCACCCATTCCTCTGCGGCTTTGCTGTCCGGAGCCAGGAACTGGTAGAACCGTTTCGTTGTCTTCATCTGGAGACAAAAACAGATATGGCTGCTGCAGATTTTTGTTGTGCAGAAAAAGTTCTAAATAAATATCGCAGAAAATTTGTATTTAACATATGGCTGAAAATAGATGGTGGTACTATAACATAATTATGTTAGTTTGCTACATACAGTCTCTCTGGAATGGCCAGCTCTTGGTAGATGTATTTAATATCGACCAAACAGAAAAGGAATTTCATGTTGTTCCTATGTCCCAGGGGCCAGTTCCAGAAAAAATCTTAAGTCAAGAAATGGGCTTAAGTCCACTGTTAAGTCACCTTCAAGTTGGCATCGAAGTTAGCGACCCCTCTTTTCCCTGCATAAGGTCAGTTTAGGTTTTATTTTAAGATTTTTTTTTCTGTCAACTGACCGCTGGCGCCCTATGGACAAGACTCCTCTGCGTGATGCCAGTTCCATGGCATAATACTACACCTACATACCTCAAAGAACGCATTATCGTCCGCTTTCTTGGGTGCCCCCTGTACATTGCGAATGGCCTGAACGGACTCCACATCAGCTAAGTCAATGAAGCCTTTGCAATTCGTGTCCTCGTGATGGTCGTAATATCGCAGCTGGTGCTTCATGGAGTCCAGCACAAACCAGCGCTGCTTCCAACCTTTCAACAAAGCGCCGCGTTTGTATAGGTAACCCTCGTGTGTTCTTGTTTCTGAAAGGTTGACCCATACAATGTCTGATAACAGTTTTGCAATATATTTTTGAGGAATATAATATAGTATAGGTTTTACTTGTCCAAGTATTATCATCATATCATGAACACTTTCCCCCAGAGTTCTAACTACAATATATATTAATATTTATCTTTTAGAATGTACTAACAACATTAATTTGTTTAATAAACTTGTTTTGCTAGCAATGTAATTATGACTGTATCATAAACATTTTTTTTAATAAAGTACTGACAAATTTTATTATTTATTTAATATTTACTTATTTATTAATATTAAGTGAATAATAAAATGTCACCTGGTTTGGGTTTAAAGATTTTTTTTATTTATATTTCTTTCTTTCTTTCTTTCACACTACAATCTTACCTCCGGCCACAGACACGGTCTCTGCTATGCTGACTTTCGATATGCTGGTCATGCTGGTCCGTGTCTCAGCAACTGGCTGTAGCCGTGTGCAGTTTTTGGGGGCATGACTCGTACATTTCTCATGACAGTTATAACCACAGTCTGTGCAGCGCATACCTGGAGAGAAGCACGGTTTTGTCAAACAAATGCTTAAAGTATTTTAACTACACTCAAAACAATGACATTAAAAGGTAGAAATCAGCCGAGTTCCAAATTAACTTGAGCCTTAGAAATACTGCATGCATAAGAAGAACAACTAACTTGGGAGCCTATATTTATTTCAATACTTTACATTATATGCTGATTTGTATAAAAGGAGTAGCCGCTTGTAACGTGAATAAAGAATATTAATCATTTTTAAGTTGACATTTTTTTTTGCACAGACATTACATGCCATACAATCATGCCAGATATATATTCAAATTTCATTACTATTTTACCAAAACATGACTTGAGGAATAGCACTAAACACGCACAAGAATAAAAGCGGTTTCCAAAAATGTTTCAAATACTTGCAACAAAGAAATGACTTATATATATGCACTGAAATCAACGGAAAAAAACAACAAAACAATCTGAATAAAAAATATCAATGAGCAATGTACGTTTGCTAGCATCTAACTTTTCCTACAAATTGGTTGACATGTGCTTACCAGTTTTGACTAGACCCCATAGCACATGTGAGCAATAGTCGCAGTATGCCGGCGTAGTGTAGTTGAACTTTTCAAAGTGATGCGGTTGGCTGAACATCTTGGCAGCCTCTCCGAGCAGTTTCCCTCGTACCAGCAGCTCGAGCGTGGAGCGTTTGTGGAGGAATCGACCCTGTGAGCGCATCATCTGCGTGTTGAGCGACATGTGTCGCTGCAGGTGTTCCCGGGAAGGCATGTCCAGTTTCTCCCACATGACGGACCACTGCTCGCCAGGAAGATCCAGTTCCTGCTCCAGATGCTGGATCTCCTGGATCAGTGCAAAAGATACATTGTACTACCGTTACATTGTACAGTGGAACCCCAGAATTAAGACCACTTTGGCCCTGACGGCAGGTGGTCTTAATTCCGG
>JAAUYG010152477.1_pt1 | contig 16606 bp, 9 predicted proteins | sample 7278091 | NCBI WGS metagenome assembly JAAUYG01 (sample SAMN14350201, study PRJNA611818) | marine sediment metagenome | isolation source: surface marine sediment (0.6m) | place: French Polynesia: Moorea | collected 2018-08 | reverse complement strand
GTTTGGCCTCCAGGAATGCCATTTTCGGTGGCGGAAGGAGAAAAAAAAAAACAACACACACACACAAAAAAAAATAGTCGGCAAGTCCATAGGGGATCCCGTCAGAGGACGGGATGCCCCAATGAGTTAGTGCCCTCTAATCTTAGTTCACGTATTAGCTGGTCATAGCGTCCGAACTGTAACCTTCTTTCATCTGTCAGCCAAGCTCTGATCCAGAATCTTTTAGGTCTCTGTCTTCTTCTCTCTGCTAATTCCTTGATCTCGGGTAGGAGGTCTTCTTGAAGGAAGGCTGTAATCAGGATTGCTGCAGCATGGCCAAGTAGTTCCATGGCATCGGATGACCGTAGATGAATGAAGGAATCCTGCAATTCGAGGCGCTTTTATAGAGCAGAGCGCCATGAGTGCAGTAAAAGCGCATCACTAGCCAGGACGCCCCAGTAATACAACAAACGCAACAGGCACACCTTGGTCATACTTTGCGCCCATGTTGATTAGCTTGATCATATAGAAAGCACGAAACAAATGCAATAGAAATGCACAGTGGGCGTAGTATTAGTGCAGCAAAATCTTCACGAGTGTGATATCAGCGTACAAAAAGCGTGGTGCATTGTCAGGAACCGCAAAATATGACATTCCGAGGCACTTCTGCCACGCTTCGTTCCTTTTTGGAGAAGCCTCATGGACGCCATGATCACCTGATCAGCGTCGGCCAGTGAAATGGGGGTATTAGGAAAAACAAGGTTTTCAATTGAATGTTCTTTGCATTAATAGATAAGGGCTGGGACACCACTGAAGTTTTTAGGCAAGAAGAAGCCATACTGTGTGCTTGTCTTAGAGAACGTGTGACTAATAGAATGAATACCGTAAAACAAGTGAAATATAATAACCCCACTTAACTGTCTCCCAAAGTGTGGATCAAGAATTTGAGTACTAACTGGTAATGAACACTGAACCTTTACTTTAAGACCACCTGCCATAAAAGATCATATTTTCAAAGTAACTAATGGGTGGTCTTAAAATATAGGGACCACTGCACATGCTTTATGCAACAATATGGAATATCAACCATGTACCGAAACACACATGGATGGTGAAAGTGAACTTTATTATTCTCTAACAGTTCACATACACAAACAATTATAAATATTTATAGATATACCCTAGCAGTACATGTAAACCTCACAAATAGGACGATTAAAATCATTTCTCTTACCTACAACGGTAACGGTTCCCCCCCTGGTCAGTCATGCTGAAACCCTCGGACTCCCCTTCCGACACGTTGTTGGCTCGCACATTACTGACATCCACATTGTACAGCACACGAATTCCTAGCTTCCGCGTATAGTCTGTCAGATAATCAAGCATTACTTGCTTGTGCGGAAAGAAATCCCGCGAGTAATGGCGGAAGAGTAATGATTCGTCGTCGCTAAGCAGCGAGTTCCAATCGTGCCGCATATTGAACTCTTTGTTCATTTTTCCCGTGTTACGTTTGTTGATGCTGATCAGTTTGTCATGGCGAGGGTAAGTGAGAAAGAAATTTCCTGAACGAAAGGAGATAAACTGTGTGATCAGTCTAAATATTTATGATTCGTATATACCATGCAATCAAACACATTCAGGTTACACATGTGTACATGTAGACACTGTTTCTACTGTTTCTATACTGCCTAGTAATTTTAACCCAGGGTCGGACACGATTAAGAATTACCCAGGTATAGACATGGAAGCTTTTAAGTCTAAAATTTTAACAATTTCTGCAGGCTGGACTGGGACCTTCCGAATTAATATCTAAAAGGTTGAAACAGAGATAAGACCTTCTGAACTAATATCTAAAACATTGAAACAGTGAAGAGAATCTTACACAGTCAAATATGGAAACCATAACAGACATTTAAACATTGTTAAAGAAATGAAGGTGATTTTTTAAGACACATGTATTGTAATAAATGCATTCAGGTGCTCAGTCAGAATTGGTAACAATTATGTACTGTACTTATTCTATTATTAAACGCACAGCAGAGAGTGGTTTTTACTGGTATATCCCTTTCAGTAGTATCCTAGACTAGGCCATTAAACAGGTGTACTACAAGGAACATTCCACTAGAAAGATGTTTTAATTAAATACTAATACTGTTTTATTCTAGTAAGCACTTTAAAATTTTCTATGGTGTGCTTAATAGTGTTTGACAAACCTTGAATTTTATCATACTTACATTAGTAACAATAAAATATCCTAATTTTACATTTAGAAACCAACTCAACAACTCCAGATTTAAATACGTTTTTCTTAATCCACTCTTTGTCACCTGAGACATTTCCCCGCTCCAGAATCACATAATCTCGTCCTGCCCGTTCCAGGTAGTGGCCTAGCTGTAGCCCAGCAGGACCTGCTCCGACTATGATGTAGTCCCACGATCGTTCTGTGGAGGCACTGACCAATGACAGGATTTTAGCCAGCACCAATAGGAAGACAGCGCGAGGAAGCAGCATTGTGAAATATTTACAAATGACTGACTGCAGTCACAGTTACCAGGGGTTCAGGGTTATATTCTGAAATGTAAAAAAAAAAGAAAAAAAAATGTACAACGGTATACACGCAAAAACAACCACAAATAAAGCAGTTTTTAATGCAGTGTGTAATACTGATATGATTAAACCATGATAACAACAAATTAATTACTAGTAAATCACATACTGTATACATGCATGTACTTTTGAAAGATAAAGGGATTTTTGTGATGAAATAATCATGATGTCACGTATTATACACATGTACATTTTATACATCTGTACATGTACATGTATGTATATGTATGAATTTGAAGACTCCCGGTAAGCATTTCCAATAAATATACCTAAGGCTTACATGTACATGTACACGCAGGTGTAAATTTATTAATAAATATCAATTATCTGGTGGGAAATCATGAGCTCAGTTCTCATATTTCAGTCAATCACCAACCAAATACTTGGTGCGCCACAGAGTAGGCAAAATATGATACATATGAAATCTCCACAAATAAATGAAGAAAACCGGGGACTGCTGTCACATTATACATGTACATGTTATACTCCATAAAAGGTTAACTGGCATGTCACAGACACATCGCTGTCATTGCGTGAGACGATTTAATCCATCCCCAGCCGGCACCTAATACCGGCTGGGCCCCTCTAAGTGATGGCTTTGTTCTAAAAGGGATTCCTTTAATGTTGCCAGCCAATTGAGAACCTCTTGGGGATGGGGGGATTCTTTGAAAGACTACCTCCATCGCCTTTGAGGGCCGGAAATTATTTTTCCCTTTGTGTCGGGTGTCAAATGCCGATGGATTTACCCCAAGGTTTTTCAATATATATGATTTCTAAACGGCTGAAACATGACTCTGGACAACATCATGGGGGAGGGGTGGGGGAGGGGGGGGGGGGAGAGTTGTCAGAGGCACAACTATGGCCTATGTGCAAAAGAAATTTCAATTTGGACCTCAGGCTGGTCCAACTTCCTGCTCGGGATCCCAGAAGATAGAGTTTTCTGTCAAATATGGCTGGGCTCACGAATGAGAATGAGTTATGCCCTAACATCATGCAGCAGATGATGTTGCTGTCGAAGATTTCCCACCACCTACAATGTATAACACATACACATGATACATGACATGTAAAATGTGCAGTCACAAATGACTTTGAAATGGACAGTTTGTAAGACATGCCCACATCATTGATCATGCGTATGACGTGCCTGTGGAAGTGCTTCTACTGACCAAAAACCCCTCTCATCCCCGCTCCTCCAGCCCAAATATTACACGAAACATGTAATCTGTACCCTTCAACATGTTCAAGGTACATGCAGCATATATGATATACAGTTTCATTTTCAAAAGTTAAACAATCCCAACGCTATACTATTAAAAGATGTATACATGTGGTAGCAAAAGTAACTTATTATTATTATATGCTATTAAATTTTCACAATGTTCACAAACTAACAAATCAATCTGATTCACACAATTATAAAACTATATATAAACTATCGATAGTGCATGTACCTCACGGTATCTGAAGCTACAAGATCTAGTACATGTGTAGCATGAAGATTTAAAGGCCATATAATGTTTTTTTTTCCCTCTATTTTTTCATATATCGAATAAATGGCTATTCTTGGACACATTCATCATGTCCATGTGGTCCTTTCAATTTTCCTTCACCTTGTCCCGAGTCAAGCCATGCATATACATTATGTATTTAGCACCAAAAATGCAATAATGGGTATTTTTCCGTCTGCTGCCTGAAACATGTGTGAAAACCAAATGTTGCCCCACTGCTGAAATGGTGACATCATACATGTACCGTTGTGGTGGAGCAGTGAAGCCACAAGGATTAAGCAGTGATTGTGAATTTTGGCCAAATTTGTGCAAGCTTTACGGATAAATTACTTGGTGCCTACTATTAACTGGGGAAAGTGTGTGGGAGTGGGGGTTAGCAACATTATAGTCATGATAGTATGAGTACTAAGAGTTTTTTGAAAGATAGGACATTATGTGAAAAAACTGGCTGTTTCAAACGATACCAGGAAAAACTGCCAGCGTTACTTTAATTTGTGGAGCACATTGTTAAAGCCCCAGGATTATGAAAACTTTATGCAGTGACAGGCTGAGTGGGAAATGGAATTCACCACACAATTGGTTCTGAAAAAAGGTGCAAACCCATCTACAAGGGTTACAACAAAGGCCTTGACATTAAGCAGAAAGGGCTTCATAAAAAAGTCCTGATGCGGTACGTCTGTGTTGGGTTGGTATTGAAAGTCCCAAACTTCTATGAGTATGAGTATTTATTACTAATGGCAACTTTACAGTTGGATTTGCAAAGGATCTCTTCCACGATTCCACCATGTTTTCTCAACCAACAGCTTACCCCAGCCAGCCAGCGTACATGTACATGTATATACTGTATGCGCTGTACACAAACTTGCAGCTGACCGTACGTTGGTGCCTGGGCAAGAACAAACTGCAGGGGGAAAAGCAGTCCAGTTTTATGTATCGCACTGATTGGCATCATAAAAATTATTTACCGGTAAATATTAAAATATTTGTACAATTCATTGCTTTCTGATCAGCTGCAAGATTCTTCAACATCCATCCATGGCCGATTCGTTTTTTTTTGCATTCTGTAGAAATGTTTCTTTGGCTGTGGGACAGCTCAAGACAATATGGCTGCATGTGGTTCAGTTGGCGCGCCATTCTACTATATTAAATTCAATAAGAAGCCGAAAATTCTGACCTTAAACAATTTTTTATTCGCTTTAGTTATATTTTCATTCGGCCTTGCTGTTTTATAAATACCCTGTAAGATTATAACTATGTACCATTAGGTACTGGAATCACCATACGCCTACATGTACATCATGTACTAATTAATATATCATGTACCAGAATCAATATGCCCACGCGCACATTTGACTGCGCTACACGCATCCTGCCCGGGTACTCATGCATGGTACTCTGAGGTCTGCAGACGGAGAATCAGAGAGTCGTTCTGGATAAATGGACAGGAACACCACATGATGTCATGAACATGATGAATCTGGGGGAAAATGGCTGTGACACTCCCACATTTTTTTTCAGGGACTTGGCATTATTTTTTTCCTGTGTGGCATTATATGAGAAAAATTTACAAAACGACTGTGTCATTATTGGGATCAGGAAAGCACAAAGATTATGGTATATACCCGTGAGTAAATTAGTTGATATGAAGCTAGAATATGCCCTTTAATGCTTGAATATCACATCATATTAGTTTACAACCATGATCACACCATGTGATTTTTACGGATAAATCTCCCTGGTTACCATTATGACTTCCCTCCACCATCAACATGATCAATGCCATGGAATTATCAGAAATAAAGAAAGCGATCAAGTGTAACTGTAACGTGTGTAAAGCACCAGGGCTGGAGTTCTTGAAAGTCCATGGAGAGATCCTTGAGAGTTCCTGACTGTAAGCCAGTGTCCATGGTGTCATTCTTCTTCTTTGCCAGCTTGAACAACTACAGTAAGTTACATTCTTAGCCAATCACACCACTCAGATTTTTGACTTGGGTCAAAAGTTAAGACTTAAAAAAAGTATTTTCGAGAACTCGAGCCCAGTTCTTGGAATCTGTGATATGTTCAACATGTTCAAGCCAATGTACTGCATCACAGTACAAAAGGGCAAGTCGACTCAAGTGGGTCACACAATGTTACTGTGTGATATCAACCTTTTAATACATTTGATACATGTATACATGTAAAGACCTGAGATAAAATTGTAAGGACAGTGAAGTTGGCAGCCTTAAGCTAGCTAGCATATTCCTATCCCACTTTCAGGCCTGAGTGACAAATGCACTCTTCCAAACCAGCAATCAGTCAATGTGATGTGATTTTGTTATACAGTCAATGTGCGTGCCACTCAGACTTTGAAAGACTGCTGCACCCCCCCCCCCTCCCATGTAGCGGTTATTGATCTTACACCCACTATACCCACCCACTATCTACCCCAAATAGAAACCAATCCATTGCTTAATTCAAGGGTCTCGTTCAACATGTTCAACAGCCGAAATGGCCACAGCCATGCAACAGAACTCTGTGCAGTTTCTTGTGAGACCATGCACATGATGCATGAAGACTCGGATCCAGACATTAAACAGAATGGCAAATGGCTCCGGTATCATGCATGCATGGCCAAAATACTGAAATGGTCAAAAGTTGAAATCCAAAATACAATGCATGTGTATGCATACATGTATATCTCCTAAAGATTAGGCCATGCACTGAGATAGATGAAAGCTTGGGAAAGAGTTAATTACCATGCAGCATCTCGGTGATGATGAAACTTCATGTTAATGCATTGTAATTTTGTACCAATGAAAAATTGGCTGTGCATCGTCAATTTAGTTAACATTTCACATGTTTCAGCTGGGTCACCCAGGTTATATGCACAGACAGTCTGCACCTTTGACTTTTTCTCAAAAAAAAAAAAAAAAATCAGAAAATTGCTAGTAACTATTTTTACATTTTACATGTACATGTGTATACATGTATGTTATACTGGTATGTACGAGTTAAGTGACCAAACATGCCAAATGAGCATTTATCAACTTTATTAAATGTCAATCAGGTAGAGTGGTCCTTGTACAAATGATTAGTAAACATGCTAAAGCATTACTCATGTTACTGTAAACATGGTAAATGTAGAAATATTTGCAGAAATTAACAAGATTAATGTTCACATTCTTGATGCATGCACATATTTGCTGGAGTTTTTAAGTTTGTTGACAAAGAGCAAATCACTGGTTATGAAAATTGTATTTTTTTACCTCCATGAGGAATTAAAGTTTATGTTATTGCTTAAACCCGCAAAATTAGCATTTAACACAGTAAAATCCTAAAAGTGCATACTGGGTACAGTAGTCCCTCTATTTTACAACCCTCTATTTTAAGACCACCCTTCATTATAAGACCGCTAGATTTGGTCCCAAAGGGCAATTTTCTGTGTTAAATGACCTTTATTTTAAGACCACCTGCATTATAAGAACATATTTCCTTGGTCCCATGGGTGGTCTTAAAATAGAGGGACCACTGGGTACATGCATGTTCACAGGAATTTATGCTTCTGAAGTTCTGACACAAGCACACATGTTCATGGGAATTTATAAGTTTGCCAAATAGCATTTACAGTGGCCCCTCTGTTAAAGGATTCATTCTCTAGAGAGGACACAAATTCTTGGCAGCAAGTACTGGGAATGCATGTAATTGCTCCATCTCATTAAAGGACGCCTTTCTCATAAGGACAGAAATTCTTGGCAGAAGAGGTGTCCTTATTAGAAGGGGACTACTGTACTGGTATTAAATGAAAATCTTATTTGGTGTATCTTTGCGAGAATTAAAGTGTGGGATTTTGCTTAAACCTGTGAAATTAGCAGAATAAATTCTTTATGAATATTCTACTGTTACAGTAAATCCCATGCAAATATTTCTACTTTTTACAGTAACTAATAGAGCATCATAACTGTTCAAGTTACTGTAAAAATCTTACTGGGTAATACTGAAGGTGGTCTAAAAACACGTAAAGTTTATGCTGTAGTATTGTACTGACAAATACAGACATGTACATGTATCTCCCAGTTTAACCATGACAAATGTATCGCCTAAATTGTCACACACAAGACAATCGTGATGCTACACCACTGAAAATCTTGCTAATTATCACTGATTACCTCAGGATGACTTCATTTTCATCCATCCTGCTTTCGCGAAACAGCTTTATTACATGTACGTTACCGCTGATTGGATTTTTATGTTCCTGTATACTACCTCGTGGGTTTTTCCTGTCGGTGCTGTAACATGTTTAACAGGAATCGGCCACGCAAAACCTTAAACTAATCCATACACACGAAGCACTCGCTCAGACATTGCTAGACTGCATTAAAGGGAAGTCCTTCATCTAAACAAGGCGCTACAATTTCCTGGAGATCAAAAAATGTCCCCATACTAATCTCGGACATAAACGTCATTAGACATCATTAATTTTAGTTGTGGGGCTTTGTCTGGGAGAGTCACGAAGAAATCGCCATCAGAACCTGGGGGGGAGGGATAAAAGGCAGTGTCACTTACAGGTCTTCATGGAGCCTATGGACAGTGTATGTTGCACTATTTTTTCACACTGCTGCATATACTTTGTATGTACACATGTACCTGAATATCCAGAAGACTTATTTTCAATAAAAAATTTTGAAGGTCACATATTTCATTCGATGGGAGGGGGGGGGGGAGGCTTTTTAGAATGTAGAATTGATTCTGGAGGTGTAGTGTACAATGTAAAATGTATAAATGTTAAAAAATTCACATGAGTACCGGTACCGTAATACAAGTATACCATACACACGAAATAATATGTACATGTATATCATCATTATATACTTCTATGTCAATATATGATGTTGTGATGTATACAGAAGAAAATATTTATAGCTAAGTAGTGATTTTAATGCAGGCAGTTGCTTCCATATAAGGAATTTACTTGATGCCGTGAAAAGTTTCATATTTGCTTTTTAATATTTTAATTCAATAAACATCATATAATTATGTTTGACTGGGCTACTGACAGCTTACACACAGAAATTAGTAAATTCTGGTAGATAAGGTGGATGCAAAATTATAGAATTTCAATTTCTGATTATCTATGTTACATTAGTTTTACTGGAGTGAAATAAATCGGTATGACCAGCAGAAGGAAAACATCTTGGGAATCCTGCTATATAACAGCATTTTTAATCATGCAATTTACAAAACATAAATTTTGGGGAGACCTGAGCTCGCTTTCAATTTCAATTTTCTGTCTTCTTACCTCCTAACTCTCAGCTATCATAACCATGATGACTTTTCATGATTAGGTCTGCTCTATTCAACATACCGAATATGTTCCAACAAGACACCACACTCCACCTACATGTACTCCAGTGGAAGCTAATACATAGAGCAAACATGTGGCACTTGATAATGACACTGATGGACACCACCATTATTTACCCGACACCTTTATATGTGATTACCACAAATTACAGGCAAACAAAACAGATGACCTTGCCACATTTTGCCTTAGGCAATATACAATGTATACTACTCCCACACAGTATTGCATCCCCGCATCTTTGTTTAAACTTGATAAACATGATAAATCCTAGGCTGGTTTATTGCTCTAGCTGAATCTCCTGCTACATGTATTTATAATTATGATTATCTCCACCAGAAAATTGGTGGTTCTGCTTTGGGCATAGCCGGGAGAAACATGAGGAAAATTCCAGTGCTGCCGACATGAATGTTGGGTTGGTGCTGGCATTCATATTCCAATGTTAAGCCAAACAGGTCAATTGTTTTGACAGGTCCAGCCTAGGGCAATATGACATTTCTCTGGATAATCCAGTGAAGGACACCGGTATTGATGAATATTCTGTGGGCAGCTCTACATGCTCTATGGCAATTAACACTTGCCATATTTGAGCCACACAAGATTAGTATGATACAGTAGAACGTACATGTATTTATCTTCAAAGACCTCCTTTCTGAGATTAACATGATAAAAACAATGGTTACGTGTATTTTCATTCCAAAGACAGCTGGCCTCTGGTGAGTGTTACTGAGTACATTTAACTACCACTACAAGTACTTGCAACTTGATAATTGAGTGCTGATAATTTGTTTTGCTCTACAAGATTAGGGAGGGGTATACATGGGTCTATAAAATATGGCCCGATTCGAGTTTTATTTTTAAAAAGAGAACTGTGAATCGCAGATCATTATAATTCAAGAACCATACCTGAATCGTATATCAATATTTAGCAGCCATGAGTCGCAGATCACTCTTTAACAGAAATTGTCTAGGTGCAGATCAACCGTTAACAGCCATGGTGTAGTAGTAGATCAATCTTAACAGCCATGGTCTTGGAGATCGGAATTTAACAGCAACTGCAAGCCACCGATCATTATTTTAGTGAGGGACTGGCACATCAGATGGTACTTTTATAGGATGGCTGGCTCAAGAATCGGCAGTTAACAGGGGCACCAAATCGCTAATCGCTGTTTACATGGTTTAGTGAGGCGCGCAGATCGTGAATCGCAATATAAGAATTTGGTCGGTTCGCTAGATCGATTCGCCAAAACGGACGGCTCATGCAATTCGGTCAATTTGATTTTAACCCATGTATACCCCTATTAGGAGTTTATCTTTGAATGAGTCAGTATGCAATTGGTAATGGCATTTAATACCACATGGTACATTTTCTCTGTATCATCTGTGTATAATGCACTTTTAAACCATTTGATATATACATGTAGTTAGTTGTCCTTTAATTACTTCTATTGGTTTGAAAGTTAGGCAGATTTATGGCCTTACATTTTTTTAGTTTTATTTTTTTCCATTTTATCATCTTGTACATGTTATGTACATGTACTGGCACATATCATGCATATACATATACATTTATATACCCTTACTATGCATGGTCCCATCCCTGTGATATAAGCCATCTCTATTTAACAATTTCTTCAATTTAAGACCAGATAACTGTAGTGACGCCTCCCTTACATTTTATGATTTTGCGGTATTATATATTCACTGCGATTTATTTTTGCAAATTTAAAGATGGTGGTGATCAAAATCATGGAAATTAGTGAAAAGAATCTTTCCCGAATATTAATGAATTTACTACATATAGAAACATTTGCTCTTTCATCATGTTCATATTACACACACATGACAAGGTTGGTTATCATGCATCATAAATACATGTACCCGTATTTCTGAAGACAAAATTTGTTGGGTGTCACAAAATGGCATAAACTTAAATGACGGACCATAATTATTTAACTATCATTTGCTGTTAAAATATTTCATCAAATGTCTCATGTCTTAACTTATTGTTAACCAACATACATGTATTTAACAAATAATGCACCATTATCAGGTGATTATCACTGATTACCATACCTACATGTATCTGCCTGAAAAAATCCTGCATCAATCCTCCTAACAGCTGTATTGACATACATGTACATGTGCCCTGTACAATACAATTATCATGGTCATATAACGTACCTGTGTATACCAGTTTCCAATGACCAAAGGCAGGCAACAGTCAATGGCCCACAATTTATACCCTACGACATGCACTGGAACCACTTGTTGACGTCGACTGGGGGTATTCACTAATTCTGTTCAGCTAGTTCTTATAGTTACTGGACAATATCACAGCTGCCTTCAATTACGCACGTGCTGCTATTTTCTTGGATTAGCTTCGAGAAAAACAAGCTTGGGCTTTTTCTGAGTTTCAGCAGTTACAGGAGCACGTAGGAGTCTCAGTACTTGCCCATCTGCCTGGGGCTCTTATAGGCTGCCATTAAGCCGGGCCACAAAGTCTGCCAAAGGTCCAGCGCGGGGCACACAGCCCGGCTATCATTTTGCTGTCCCCAAACAGCCATTGGCTGGTTAGATGGAGCTGTGACTGCTGCCTGCGGATGGATGAAGCCGAGCTCGTCATGGCATGCAATGGGCAAGATGGCTCAGTTCTAAACTGCAGCTGCGAGAGGCATAAACACTAAGAGTGCTGCTAAGCAAGCTACAGGAAAAAGTTTATTTGGCAGTGGTCATAACAACCGTAATGACTCAGGCTTCTAAAATAATTGCCGGAAATTTTTCCGCCTGTTTGCCCTCCATCAGCTCCCAGACTGACATAAAGACATAAATTAAGGAGGCATGGACATGATGGAGGTATGTGGGAGGATAAAATTACTGTATTATATAAAATCCAGCTAATACCATCCTGGGTAGATATATGTGAAATCCATTATAACCCTCATGACCAAACCAGCTGCTCACACTCTGAAAATACAACTTTTGCACTTTTATTGTTCAGTTGTTACATGTAATGAAAAGTTAGGTTTTCTGGTTCACAGCCTAAGCAATAGACTGCTCTAAGTACAGTAAGTAGTATCATGAGTATCATCTATGCGGTTGGTTGTTTATTTCATGTTATCTAAGTCTGATTTCTGGAGTTGCTGCAGTTTGGGGAGATTACTGGTAGTATAATTTAGCTGTTTTAAGATTAGCCATCACGCAGTCCTATCCGGCATGTACTACCGGTAGTACACATGGTAGTTGTACACATGGTACATTGATGTATGTAATATCACTACAGCATCTGCATTCAGGGTGTACGTACAATCACTGATGTACATGTACTGGAGCACTCACAGTTTGTTAGAAATGTTTCTTTTTAAGAATCTTGAAATTTGGATACTTTTGTAATTGATAATAGCGATTATAGTGTGATTTGGTGCATAACATATACTGGGAGACCACTGCACATGTACATGCACATGTGTTACATGTGTACCATGATTACCGGTAATCAAACTACCCAGTCATACTTTCGCTTCTAAGAACTGGCGCATGCAGTTTCAACAACTGCATCTTTTCTAATTTCAGTATTGTTCAACACATTACTATAGTAACTGTTCAAATTAGAATTATTATTGTGCAAAATTTTAATTGTTTGTTTTATTTCACAGTATATTAAAACCGAGAAATATTCAAGTCATCTAGAATAGTTTGAGTGTTTTTCCGAGTCGCGAGGGATGCTATGTGAAGCATCTCGAGCGAAGCGAGAGGTCCTCCATCATGTTCATAGCGGCTTGAGCACTAGCAAGAAATGAGCTGTTTGGGCACACATAGCACACATGTACATGATGTAGCAAGTACAATTCTGTGCTCCATCTCTTCTCAAGCAACTCATTCCTTGCTGAAGCATGTGAAGGAAATCAAATATCCCCATACCCATGGTACCTAGGATGATAGCTAAACCAGTGGAGGGAGCCCTGGGGGAGAGCCAGAAAAGGGGATGAAGCCCCCGGATCAGATTGCCAGACCATGAAAATCTTTGCAATATACATGTATATATCAGAAACAGAAAACATTTTCATAATTTGCATGGTCCATGTGGTCTGTAGAAGCTCAGTCCATTAGCCCCATTAGATCCATTAGAATCCATTTAATTTACTCAAAACCTCTGGCAAATTATTCCAATGGCCGCCTTACTCACAGCCACTTAGCCCTAATAAAAGCAATTGTGTGGACGGAGAGGCAAAATAGAGCGTAACTTCCATGCAGGCCCATTACACTGAAAAACTTGAGTTATACATGTTACGTGTCGTCTCACCTCCTTTGGGGAGAACAATTGTCGTCACCTGCTCACACTGGCTTAATTACAGGCAAAAATACCTCTGTGGCAGCAAGAATTTCCACTTAACTCAAACGCCCTCTACAGGTGGAAGTCACAATTACTGCCACTTACACACTTTTGCCACACCTCCAATTCCACGGCAAGAAAATTGGCTCATCTCCTGGGGGGATTTGTCCTGGCTCGGCAGGATGTCACGGTGGCAATAATGACGCGAGACAATATTGTCACAACCCCTTTCAATTTTCGCCCAGGCCCACTCCCACCATTTCCTTCACCATAAATCAGATTAAAGGGTTTTACTCTCTCTCTCTCTCTCTCTCTCTCTCTCTCTCTCAATGAATATCCCTATATAAGCTAATACGTGTACACCTTCAATCTTCCTCCTACAAGCTATAGTTCCCCCACCCCCTCTCTCTCCCCCATTCACCATCCTCAGAGACTTACCTAGTCACAGCCGCAGCTTTCCCCTGCCTTGCAGCAGCTGCCTATTTGTCAGGAAGTGGCCGCTTTGTTCGGGTTTAACGGACCAAAGACCGTGGTGCTGCGGTCCTCGGCGAATCTTCCGTCATGCCAGGTCTCCCGAGAGCAGGCAGACAGCATGTTAATATGGACTATCCATCAGTGATGCTGCCATGCAGAGTTAACGGTAGCCGTCCGTCTGTTCACTGGTACTACATTCCTCCCACAGATGGGTCCTTCCTGTCAACAGCCTCGATGGTGACAAAGCCGTTAGTCCACAGAGTGTGACCATCACATATACCACTCTGCTCGCTTGCAAGCTTCTTGAACAGTACCCATGAAGGTGACAAGGGTGTCTGTCGTTGTTGTTGAGGTATTTTTGGAGATTCTGGAAGTGTGTAGAAAAATACAGTGAACTATACCTAGTAACAGTTATTCAAAAGCATATGCTGCTAGTGCATTATGCTTCCAGAACTAGGTTTCACTGGAGCATGTGGAGCCGACATGTATATCCATCTGCATGCAATCTGCATAATTCCCTGCTTCTCTGCTACATGTTACACGTGTACCATGTGTACTATGTGTAGTCAATAGTGATGTTTGTACCGATGTAGTTCACTGGACACATTTACCCATGGCCTTTGCTCCATTACACAGAAATCCAAGGGCAGTGTATGTACATTTGTCTAAGTATTATAACTGCCCTCCAATTTTATATCATACATATGATGTTAATATCACCAGTGAATATAACATGTTTTTGTGTCAAACTATATTCTACTACTGCTCGAGAAGGTCCCTATAAGACTGTATATGCTCGGCCCTGGATAACATGTACAATGTATAAGGTCATAAATATGTAAAAGTTGCTATGAATATTTATTACGACACACCTGGATGAATAAACTAAAACATGACATTAAATCATGTAAAACATCATGTATTAAAACGTAAGATGAAAATCTTGAAACCCGCATACTACATGTACATGTACTAGTGGTCCACATAAGCCATGCTGCCATACATGTATGCACTATATGTACTGGTGTGTCATGGATATGCCAGCATGACCTGTGTGAACTTTTTCTACATTACCATGATTACTAGTAACCTGGTATGAGCACAATAATTGGTGACCATGGCCTAATATTGTTAGCAGGCAAAATCCAACTAGACACTGGACAGAATTCCCATTCCATACATACACTGTATGATACAGGTATAATGTAAATATGGTAGGTACATGTGTACAGCAATCCCTGTATTTTAAGACCCCAGTTCAACCAGAAAATTATGGTCTTAAAATGGAGTTGGTCTTAAAACCAAAAGGATATTTATATTGAAAATAAAACTAAAAGGATATTGAAAATATCAGAATGGTGTCACTGATGGCTGGTCTTAAAATGGAGGGAATTGTTAAATGGACGGGTCTTAAATTGCAGGGACTCCTGTACTGATGTAAGTATATACAACCATACAGTAGTTCCTGTGATTTAAGACCCCTCTATTTAGCAATTCCCTGCATTTTAAGACTGGATATCAGTGACACCACTCGCATATTTTCAGTATAAGCATCCCTCTATTTAAGACCATCTTCAATTTAAGACCATATTGTGCTGGCTGAATGGGTGGTCTTAAATCGCAGGGACCACTATATCCTGATATCATGGATATCTTGTAGGTGTATATAATGTAGGTGTATATAATGACATGCAAGTCATATCACTTTGAAGGACATGGTCAAATAACCTGTAACCATGGTAACCAGTGAGGGCTCAGTGTGCTAGCAAATTTGAATCATGGTAATTCAGTGCTGAATCCCAGACGCATGTACTGGAAAGTAGAAAAGTTCGCATGGAATATTTTTCCGTTAATTTTGCGGGTTAAGCAAAATTGCACATTTTACTTCCTGCAAAGGAAAGGTAAATAAAACAGAATTTTCATTACCAGTATTTGCCAACAAAATTAAATTCTCCCAAAGACATGCATGCTTCGAAACCATGAACTATATCAGCGGATCATCGCTCAGATTTGTTGTTCATTGATGGCAACCTGAACGCTGTCCGTTACAGGGATAAAATCCTGGGTCCAGTTGTGTTACCTTTCCTGGAGTGAGAGCTCATGCTGTGTTCCAGCATAATAACATCCATCCTCATGTGGCTCGTGTATGCACCCCCCTTTTCCTGATGGAGAACGACATTCACATGGATGTATGTTACCATGGCCTTCCGTCAGTCCCGACCTGAATCACATCGAAAATGTGTGGGATTTCCTGAGCATGTGCATTCGGCGACACCATGGCCTTCCGTCAGTCCCGACCTGAATCACATCGAAAATGTGTGGGATTTCCTGAGCATGTGCATTCGGCGACATGTAAACCCC
>JAAUYG010179381.1_pt1 | contig 16607 bp, 12 predicted proteins | sample 7278091 | NCBI WGS metagenome assembly JAAUYG01 (sample SAMN14350201, study PRJNA611818) | marine sediment metagenome | isolation source: surface marine sediment (0.6m) | place: French Polynesia: Moorea | collected 2018-08 | reverse complement strand
TTAGTCAGTGCAGCAGTGAGTTTTTGATACAAGTCTGCAGAAAATTGCCAATGTCATCCCAACTGCAGCTGTCAAGCAGAGCGCCAAGGTCCTTGGACCTCTTGTTTTTGCTATTAATTTCAGGACTCGCGAACAGAAGGCAAGAATGCTCAAACGTCAGGCTTATCGTGGATGTCACCACAGAAATCGAAACCTTTGTCACAATCTTTGTCAGCAAACTCTTAGCGTTGGATATTTCACACAAAAGGTGTGGGGGGTGTCTTTTTTTTATAAACACGCTGTTGGACAGCTCCAAATATTAAGCAATCATGTTTGTGTCGCTACTGGTGGATGGATGTTTCCGGGTAGTAATCAACATGTTGAACTGCGCTCATCTCGAAGCACCATATAAAGTTGGGTATTGTCTGTTGCGGGATTTTTTTTTTAAATGGCCACAGACTCCTTTCATGCTTATGAGGGCAGCATGGATTCTCGAAGAGGAACATGCACATGACTCGGCCTGCGCAACTTCAGACAAAAGAAATTCAAGCTGGTTGTGTGTGACATTCATGTGGTGTGACTTGTGCCATTTTTAATGCAAGAAAATTTCTTAGGACTGTATGTGTGTGTGTCTTCACAATTATGTTCTTAAATACTGCAATCTTGTGTAGTGGCGTTAACCATATTACTGTGCATACTGTGAAGAGTAGGGAAACGGATTTCAGTGTATGAAGCTGAAAGACAATATTTTTAGGCTGAAAGTGTATACAGTTATATTGTCAGGTTTTAAATTAAAGACTGATTGGGGATGTATGATACGATTAGAGAAATATATGTGTCAATATGAAATCAATTGAGCATACGAGACTCAGTTCCTGCAGTAGCAGTATTTAAAATCCATGTAATAATATTTGTACAGCTTACTTAGCTTTCACATAACAAGTTAACAGATTATGGCCTGATTGTTAGCTTGCTATTGTTATTTAATTTACTGAAGTATTAACCAGTGCTTTGATTTCAGGAATACATGGCCAGATTAATATCCACCAATGGTCTTAGATGCTACCTAGAAATTGAATTACCGGTACATGTACTTCTCTAAAAAGATTTTTCTTTTTCTTAATTTTAAAAAGGTCAAAAACATATTACTAGCAATCAATTTTAATTTTATCTTAAATGCTGTAACCACACAAAAAACTGTTATCAGGCTGCTTATTGCAGACATTTTTCAAGCAGTTTCTCTTTGTACATTAGCAGTATGGTAATTGAAGCTTGGATGAGCCGCAAGTGGCAAAACTGAGACATTGTGGAATGCTAGAAGATACGTTATCCATTCATCATGATCACAGAACCCTGTGGGAACACATGTAGAATGTATATCCATACATGTACAATGCTTTTAGTAAGTAAGAGGTCAACACTGCAGTCTATTATGATTTTAGATTCTTACTGTAAATATATTAAAGATCGTTGACTGCCAACTGAAGTTGGTTTTCAACAGATGCTGTACCTTTGTAACACAGTTATGTAATATTTTTTTCATAAGATAAGCGCTTACATTGTTTTAATGCTGGTCATCGTTGTCATCACCATAAATTGGTGCTGACATTGCCACAACACAGCAGTAAATTTCATTCATGAAAATAATCATCTGCGGGTATGCGAGATTTTCAGAATCATATCGACCACACCTTAATTATGTCTATTGTAAATATTGTTTAAATTAATTTATTAATTGTATTCGTAGCAAATTATCAAATTTTAACCCTCTAATGGGTTTGGCTACCTTTTAAGTTTATGTATTATACCATTGCATACAAAACATGAGATTTAATGCCGTATAATTGTATGCAGTTAAATGTGGTTGTGTTATTTGTAGGCTTTCCATAACACAACGATGCCGTTGTACAATGTTGTGTAAGGAGGCCCGGGGTCAGATTTTAGAAAACATCATAAGTCTAGAATCTGCCGAAAGTGTTTATTCAACACTTTGATAATCACAGTCTTTTCCTAAGATTAAGAATTGTTAGTGTAAGATTTTTCTGTAATGGTCCCCTGGGGCCTAAATGGAACACCAAGCGCAGAGGTCCCTGCAACATGTCTTTTTTGCTCTATTCTTTCTGCAAGTGGAACAATTTAAATCACTGGAGCCAGATGATAAGAGGTCCCACGTTCAAGATTATCTACCAGTTACCTATCAATAGAAATTTCCTGTCTTTGAAAAAATGACTACCTTTAATATGCCATATAACTTAGTCACATACATGCATAGATGTTTTTTCTGGTCCCAGTCATGTTAAATTACATGAACATGATGAAGCTTTACCGTAGCTGAGACTGGATGATATTGGAGTTCTTCCCGAGCCTTTGGCCATCATTGGTCCCCATGTTAAGATCAATCACTTTCAGTAATTGTATGTAGGCCGACTACTTTGTTTGGTGCTCAACCACCAAATGATGGTTACCACAGTTACAGGTATGAGCAGACTATATTTCGTCTCAAGCTGGTAAAGTTTGTATTTAAATTGTGGGGTGTTCATACTGGTAAGTTATCTAACAGATCTTTAATGTTTATTTGACGATTGGCTTTGATAGGTACACTGTACTGGTCATGCTGGCAGTTTAGGCCATGTGATAAATTACTGCGCAAGTTAAGCAATATAACTGATTTTGGCTATTTGAACTGTACCGTTAATCGACATTCAAACTTCAGACCAATTAAGCATGTCAAGAGGTCGTAGTGACGGAAATCGGTACCTTTAGTCTTTAGTGTGTTCTGGTAAATGTATCTCTGTCTCTGGTATTGCAGTTTTGTTCACTATTGCACATACGTACCTCCAGTACATGCATTTATGTAGTTTAATCATGTTAAACAGATGAGCCATTTCATGGAAGCTGTTACAACTCTGAAGAGTGGCTGAAAATCAATGAAGTTATTATATGATAAATAGAAGAATCTGTGTAGCACTCATGCCTAATTTGATGAGTACTTTGGTCATACTACCGGTAATAAGAGCAGAGTCGGTAAATTAATTTTAGTACGACAGAAACCTGTCAGATGATAAATACAGTGCAAGTGTTTCTTAATCATTTCTTGCACGATTTCTGTGTAAAAGGAAAGTTTAATTTGCTGAAAATGATTTGGGTAGTTGGCTGAGTATCGAACCTCTTACTACATAAATTTCTTGACATCTTTTTCATCGTATGCATTTCTTGAAACCTTTGTTGTATAAAATGTTTTGTTTTCCCCAACAAAAGTAAGGTTGATAATACATGTCAATATGACTATTGCTTTTAACTACGCTCACATCGAATCCTGACTTTTGCATTATCGTCGGAGAGAATGTAGCACCAGCTAATGATAAAGTCGGGATTCGATGTTCGCTACATTAAAACAATATAAGGACTCGTCCGAGTCCAAAAAGTTTTTTTAAACAAATCTTGTTGTGGACTAGGTCATTAAAAAATGTATGACCTGAGTGGGACATCGCTCTAATTAGTGACTTAAGTCAAAATTTAAGACTTGAGTATTTTCCAGAACTCAAACCCTGATTTGAATAGATGATCTTAAGTGTGTACCCAGGGGTGTGTAGAAATTTATAATATATACGGGAATATTCTCAAGGTGTGTTAAGTCCACTGCTTGCACAAAGATATCTTATAATATTAAAATGTCCTTTGATGAGTCTAAAAATCTCAATTTTTACTAGTACATATTAGTGTTATACAATTATGATGGTGTCTGTGGCATTCTCGTAAGCATGGAATATGCAGGAGACCATGATATGTCAATAAAGTTTATTTCACAGAACTCGGCTTATGTGGTTGTGTGACGGCTTGTGATTTGAGGAAATACATGGTCTGGATTCAATGAGTTTCGTGGCAGGGAGAACGTTGGGTGGTTGGGTCTGTGTGTGTGTGTGTGTGGGGGGGAGGGAGATGTCTGTGTTGCCAAAACCACATATTTTCCTGTTAAACATGTTAAATCTGTCATGTGATGCATGAAATGAGCTACACATAATTTTCTTCCTTAAATATTTAAAGTAAATCTCCATTAGCAATGGGCTATGTTCCGGACAACCAGCATTACTAAATATATAAAATTCATCACCTGAATTCGGTTTCAAACCATAATTCTTGCCGTGGGGCTGAGACCCACAATAACAGCACGTCTAGGGAGTGATGTTCTCCTTACCCCAATCATAGCTCCATACTACTACTGGGGGCCTTCCAGATGGGACCATACAAGGGTCCCTAATGACTAAAATCAATAACGGGACCAGCCCACCTAGGGCCCCACTGAGAGGCAGCCCAGAGCCAGCCAAGTCACGCTTGGCTGAGCGTTCACCCACCCACCAACGTGTCACAACACACTTGGCAGTCAGAAAGTATTTTTGCTCACACTGTGGACGCTTTGCTGGTTGACTGAAACAGCTGTTCTAGGATTCTTGAAGTGTCTCCTCACTCGGAATATCTTGCGCTCTTCTGTGACCCGGCTGGGGCTTACTATCAGGAAGTATACTTGTTATTGTTTCTTTCCCGCCTAGTCCCTGGCCTTAAGAGTGATGAATTTCAGTTATGCGGCACTTATACTGGCGTTTGGCAGTCTGGCCTGGCCTTCTTTTTGCTTGGCGTTCTCCACAGATCGTCTAACCAATGATCTCATCAAAGGGGGACCTGCCAAAACGAGAGTCAGGCCACTCAGCCGGTTGCCCATCAAAAAGGGCCCCGGAGGCCATCCCTTTCATCCTTGTGCCGCCCCTGGGTGTTCTTCTAACATACCCGGCCAAGATCGCCATGGCCAGTGTTTCCAGTGTCTTGGTCTTTCACACGATATGAATACATGCAACATTTCAGCCAGGCCTTCTACACAACTAGTCTAGAACCATTAGAATTTTTTCTATTGAACCTGGGCCCCCAGTCTGTTCCCGACCCAGTAACTAACACGGATTTAGGAATCAATAGGCTAGCAGTTCATGTAGGCTCTACTGAGAACGCAGGCCATTGGCTTTCTCAGTGGACTTTAGACTACATGGACCACAAAGCATCCTGTATTCCTGGATCTGTTGCAACAGCCACTCGAGACGTTACTCTGGCTTCTTCTTCTGATTCTCTCCCCGCTGCCTCGCAGGGACCACAACTGTCGGCTTCATTGATAGGGAGAGAGACGTCACAGCCATTTTTACCAAATTTATCGGTTCATTTAGACGCGGCAGAGTCACACCTCTCCTTGCGTCAATGTGCACCCCCCTCCACTCTTCCACTATTAGATCACCAGTCTCTTCACTTAGATCTCCCTCCTGCTTCCAATCCACTTTACCAAGTGGTGGTTGTGGAGGTGGTAGGATCACATGAACCAACTGTATTGGTCGATTCTGGCCCCCTCACTGAGGGTGCAGCTATTAACGCCGTGTTCAATCAATATGTAGTTGAGCTGTCTGAAGCTGGGCCAGCAGATGTGTCAATTTTACTGGCTTTTCCCACTTCATCAGGCTCTAGTCAGACACTGGGTTCCCTGTGGCCCTCTCCAACTTTGTCGGCTCCTCCTAGAGGGTTGTGGCCTCTTCCTCGGCCGATAATGTCAATGGTTGTTACCCCCCACCCCCAGGCAGTCGTTGGCCTTGGCCTGGTACGACCTTCTGCCAGTGCTTAAGCAACTGCCTCTGCTCCACTGTCGACTGGATTGTTACTTCCTCTTCAGCAAGACCCTTCTCTCTCGATCAGTGATGGTGTTAAGCAGATGGAGGCCTCCATATCTTCCTTTGGAGATGCTTCGTCTCAGGTTGGAGATGATCAATCTTTGCACTCGGTTTCTTTGACAGGCTCAGATCTCAGGTTGTATGACCATATATTGAATGTTGTCCTTGATAATTTGGTTTAAGTTACAACTCCTAGTTCGAGATTCAAAACCTCGTTCTTTTTGGGAATTGGAACCCGAGGTTCCCGTCCAGGCAGGCAGCGCGGCCCTGGCATTGGAAGAGGATATGCAAGTTGAATTGATCAAGGCCTTCTCGGAGCCTTCGACATAATCGAAACCTATGGTGTCTACGACACCCTTCAAGGTGCCGAATGACCTGTATTCAGCTTTGTTTCAGAGTCTGAAAGTGGAGGAGGAGTTAACTAGGCCGAGTGGTAACAGCTGGCCTCTTCCGGTTAACCCCGACCTCCATAAGGCCTTGGGGTCCTCCTATAAGTCTTCAATGGCTACCTGGTGCCTGGGATGGCACATGACAGTATTGTCTCAATACCTACACACAAGTGTAAGGGAGACTCCATCTTGGGTGCACTTTCTAGTAAACTGCACAGTGCTGCCCAGGAGTCCTGTCAGACCTCGGCCCAAGGTGTGTCTGTGGCTATTGTGGCTCAACATCGCATGGTCTTAGATGCATGTCCTTTTCAGAATTCTCGGACCTTTAGGTCCATGCTTTTGGCTACGCCCTATGTTGACAACTCCTTGTTTGTCAGTCAGTTCCAAAAAGCAGTGGAGGAAGCCACTCATAGCCTCGAGCAATCAAGCCAGGTGAAACACCTAGCATCTTCTAGCTCTAAGGGTGGTCAGCAGGCTTCTAGCCAGCGGCCTGCCCATCCTCAGTCCCCCCAAAAAAGGAGTGTTCAGCCCCCCCTCCACCTCCCACCACAGCTCCTGTTGTCAGTCAGGTCGAGGGGTTCCGTCGTCTAAAAGACGACGTGGTAAAACCAGAAGGCCTCAGAGGTCTGGTGGGAACTTTGCTTGGCAACCTGCTCAGCAAAGTGCCAGGAGGAGGGGGAGGGGGGGTCTCTAACCAGAGGCCTCGCTCCAACACCAATGAAGACTCATTCCCATCATCCCTCCTTTCCCACCCTTCTGGCGGAGGGGGTGGATGGGTTGGCGTATAAGGACTTGCCAGACCTTGCCAGACTCATTTGTCTCAGGACCAGGGGGGGATTTTATTCCCATTATTTCCTGGCAGCCAAATGCACCAGTGGTTTCCACCCCATCCTCAACCTCAAGGGATTGAGCACATACCTTTGAAATGCTTCAAATTCCATATGCAGACTCTCACTTCTATTCTTCAAGGTTTCCATCAGGGTTGGTCAATCGCGTTGCTGGATTTGAAAGATCCTTATCTACAAGTACCAATCCATCCGTCACACTGGCGGTACCTTCGGTTCACTCTCAGGACTGCAGAGGGAGTCCTCGCTGTTTACCAGTGGAAGGTGCTCCTGTACGGCCTAGCCTCTGCTCCCAGGCTGTTTACCAAAATCCTTGCTCCTGTAGCAGTGCACATGTACCTGCAGGGATGTCTCATTTACCCCTACATAGATGACATCTTTCATGCTCAGGGGTCTCAACACCAGATTGCACGACATCAGACTTCGCTGTCACCTCGTCCTGGGGTTTTGTTATAAACCTGACGTTGTAGGCCCTCATGCCTTCTCAGGTTATGCTCCACTTGGGAGCAATCATCAACACACTCAGGGGAACAGTCCCTCACAGGGTGACAGGTTGAACAACCTAGCTCACTCAGCCTTGGAGCTCCGTCAGCTGTCTCAGGTGTCAGGTCGGCAACTTCACCAGGTGACAGGTATGATGGTGTCTTGTCATGCCATTGTGCCTCTGTGTATGTTCCACCTTTGTCCTCTGTCGATGCTCCTGAGAGACCACTTCGACATGTTGGTAGATCATTCCTCAAAACTGATCCCCCTGTCATCCTTGTTCGGACAGACAGTGCGACTGTCATGCATTATCTGAACAAGATGGGAGGGACCAGGTCCAAGAGCTTGAACCTCAAAGTCCAGGAGATCATTCAGTGGTGTCAGCTTTCTCGAATTACTCTGTCAGCAGTCCATATTTCGGGCCCTGACAATGTTGAGGCAGATCACCTATCTCAGAATCAGATTCCAATTTCTCAGCATCTGGAGGGCTCTACAGAATGGTCTCTCAACACCAGGGTAACCAATCTCCTCTTCGATTTGTGAGGAACACCGACAGTACATTCAGCCACCAGGCTGAACAACAAGGTTGAGGCATTCTACTCCCGCCTCCCAGACCCTTTGGCTCTGCCAGGCAATCCCCTTGCCCGTGAATGGTCCAAGGGTCTACTGTACATGTATGCTCCGCTTCCTCTCCTGTCCCTTGCTCTTCACAAGGTGATCAGAGGGGAGGCTCGGGTCATCCCCGTTCTGCCGTGGTGGCCATGAAGAGGATGGTTTCCCCTGGTGCTGCACCTCCTGATAGACCTATCAGTGTTTCTGCCAGAGCGCGACAATCTCATTCTTGGTCTGGATGGCTCAGGTCACCCTGACCTCCAAGACTTTCGCCTAGCCACTTGGGGACCCTCGGGTGACCTCTCCACAGGCGAGGCATTTCGAGAGAAGCTGCAGCTACCATTTGCGCAGCTTATAGACTCTGTACCACGCCAAGTGGCGGTCCTTTTGTCACTGGTGTTCTGGACGGAAGAAGAATCCCCTTCACCCATCTATCAGAACAGTGCTAAGTTACCTTCAGCATGAGTTACCTTCAGCATCTGAGGCACAGGGACCTTAAGCACGCCACTACCCTCAGCCACGTTTCAGCCTTTAGTTCGTGCATGAACAAGGTTGATGGTGTGCCGGTGGGGTGGCACCCTCTTGTGGCTAGATGGATTCTTGGAGATAGATCGCAAAATCCACCTAGACGATATCTGGTTCCGCCCTGGGATTTGTCGGTGGTTCTGGCTGCTATCACTGAAAAACTATTGAGCCTTTACGTCAGGCTACGGCTTCTGATGCTAAAGACGCTCTTCCTGCTTGCCGCTGCCTCCGCACATAGGATTTTTGAGTTACATGCTTTATGCATTAAACCCCCTTTTCTTATGCAGAACCCACACTCTTTCCGTCTGACTCCGAAACCTGCGTTCTTGCCAAAGACATCCACGGAGGTAGCCCTTTCCTTGAACATTGAGCTATCTTCATTCTATCAAGAGCCTTATAGTCCCCTGGAGAGAGGACTCCACTTGATGTGTCCTGTCCATGGTTTGTATATCTACCTTCAATGCACTGTGTTGTCCCGCAGTCAGAACAGAGGCTTATTTGTTCCCTGGGATGAGGGAAGGGGGCCACCCCCTTATTGAAGCGCTGGATTGGCTCTGCCTTGACTGAAGCAATTCATGCAGCCTATAGGCTTTACAACTGGGAAATGAAGTTATTCGTGCTCACCCTCATTCGATACGGGGCGTAGAGATAGCCAGAGTCTCGGCCTCGAAAATCTGTCATTCGGCGACCTGGAAGGGTACATGCACCTTTGTCAGACACTACTGGTTGGACCTTTCCGGCGGTTTGTTCAGCACTGCCTTTCTTCAGACAGCTGCATATGCCCTTTCAGGGCAAAGCCGGCATTGACAACACTATTTCTTCCCCTGCCTCGCTTCCTTTTTGTGGCCTTTGCCAGATTTGGAGCTGGTTAGTTCAGGTTCCCCGTTGGAACACCCGGGCTCGTTTTATGTTTGGGGTTGTTAAGAAATTATTATTGGTGCACTGCACCCTGTAGGTTGCACTCTCGCTTTTGGGGTAATGAAAACCACAAAAAATATATTATGGTTACCTCCCTGCACCTACACTGCGTCTGCATCATGTTTTCCATGTTGATCCCCCCTCTGGAAGAACGTCTGTGCGGCAGACGGGTTACTGGGGTTCCAGAGTGAGGGAGGGTCAGTGTCACTCCCCTCTCCTGGCTGTCGGCCTGGGCCTCATTCTTTCACGAGTCTTTCCTGGCCTGCCTTCAGTCTTTGTAATTTTACTGTTCCCATTCTGCACCTTCCTTCTGTGCTTTCCCCATGGGGGCAGCTTGCTGTCTGCCAGGGCCCAGGCATTCCAGCCGAGCCGCAGTGACACACTTCTTAATGTTCCTTCTTTCCCCTGGACCCTTTCTTTCTCCTGAGTGAGGAGTTGGGTTTTACAGGTGTGGATGTGGAGGATCCTATCCCATAAGTACTGCTTGGGATATGGCAAGAATTATGGTTTGAAACCCAATTCAGGTGATAAATTTAATAAATTTGCACAAATTTATATATTCTCACTGTGAGGTGTCAAACCATAATTCGACCCTAGGCTAGTTAGCCTTTCCTATCCTCCCATGGTTTTCAACCTTGGGGTAGTCTCTTTTTGTGTCAGCACTGTGCTAGCCATTATTTTCTGACTGCCAAGTGTGCTGTGACATGTTGGTGGGTGGGTGAGCACTCAGCTTGGCTAGCTCTGGGCTGCCTTTCAGTGGGGCCCTAGGTGGGCTGGTCCCCTTATTGATTTTACTCATTAGGGTCCCTTCTACGGTCCCATCTGGGAGGCCCCCAGTAGTAACAGGGAGCTATGATTGGGGTAAGGAGATCATCGCTCCCTAGACGTGTTGTTATTGTGGGTCTCAGCCCCACGGCAAGAATTATGGTTTGAAACCTCACGGTGAGAATATATAAATTCATGCAAATTTATTAAATCCTTGATCAGCAACGTGTACTAGTATGGAAAATGGCTCAATCAGCTCTCTGATGCCACTGCTCATACAGCAAGAGCGATGCAGGGTTACATTGTATACTTTGAAGAATTTTGATCTTATTCAGGATCTGAAAACACATCTACAGTGTAGTTACTGCCTGCATGCCTGGCCAAGGTGCATTGTGGCATATAATAATTTTCACCATTAAAATAATTTCCACCATTCTACTGCAAAATTTTTTGAGTTGGTGATTGAATTGCAGAAAATTTCTTTAGACATTCCCAAAGCAAATTCATCATAAGCATCAATAAGTTTTCATTTGACAAATCACAAGGATTTAAATGGTTGTCACCCATAAAAAAAGTCGTGCAATTCATTGCATATTTAAATCCATATAGGTACTTTTATTTGACATAAGATTGCAATCCAAAATCTACAGGATGATCAGGAAATTTATGCAGGATTAAAATAAAATTTGCATAATCCTGATAATATTTGTTTTACACATTAAACCATGCAAGACCTTCATTCCAGACAAAAGGACTTTACATCCTCCAGATATTAAAGTAGGAAAATCTTTCTGTCGTTTCACTTGAAACAGATGAGGACTGGTATGGAGTACTACAATGTACTAGTAGCACCTTTTCTGTGAAATAAGGCATTCTTAATATGACACACTACCACTTCAAACAAAACTTCCTGTGGAGGTATACTTCTTGAAGAAAATATTCTAAGTAGCTTCCAACACAAATGCAGGATATATAGCCTTTAATAATTGACAAAAGACATACATAATGTAATGATACACAGCACAAATGCGAAAGAGAATTGAACCCCAGGTAATAAATGGGAACAGACTTTGCCAGCAAAGTGTAGATACATGATATATATGCATATGCTCAGATCCACCATCACTGTGATATTTGGAATTGATATTAAGAGTTTTCAGCCCAATATCACTGCAATCATTTACAAAGCAGTGATATTTTTCTAGTACATCAGATGCTTAGCATGGCAGTCAGCTGGAAACGCACCTCTGCCACTATCCGCTAGTTTTATGGCAAAATGGATTAAATTTTGTGATACATTTTGTATGTTATGTCATATGTTTTCAGACCATCTTGACAAATTTGAATTTTCAAGGACCCCGGACCTCTTGTTAAATACAGTATGAAAGCAAGTGTATTGATTTGAACAAAGTTTCCAATCATCAGTACTGAAGTATTCATAAAGCATGATTCATGTTTTGTCCTTGAATAGCAAAAATACATAATGTGCAAAAAGGTATACAGTAAGAAGGCTATGTGGGAAAATGCATCTCGAATGGGCAGAACTTAAGAAGAGTACACAAATTATGTATACTACATGTATGCACCATATACAATGAAGATGTCTTGAGAGACCACTGCCATGAGACCACCTGTCTTAAAGACCCACAGAAGTATGACATTTTTTGGCAATAGAAAAGACCACCTATTTCTGGCCAATAGGGCAGTGTGTACAAGACAGGTTCTACTCAACTTCATGTAACGAACCTTAAGTCAATCTTTACTAGTGACAAAGCTGATTCTGGGTTGGAATTCTCGAAAACACTTATTAAAGTCAAAATTTAGACTTGAGTATTTTCACGAACTCCAGTCCCGGCTCCTAGACTTGCCTGTGGTTCTTTCCAGACATACTTCACCCACTAGTCCAGCAGATATGTGCCAAAAAAAATTGTGGGTTTGACAATAAAAGCATGAAATTGGGTACACTACTAGAGTATCATATCAGCAAGATTTTGAGATATAGGGACTGCACAGATTCCACCTAGGGATAAAATGGTGGCCATTTTTCAAAATGGCGGATTTCTACTATTACATTACACAGCGGACTATGTTCATATAACTATATACAGTCTACTTAGATATTATCAGATCTAAAGTGTAACACGAGATACCTCGAACATTTACCTCAGACTATTTAGAAGATGGTTTTTCCACGTGCTCCACATTTAGTTTCTACACAATAGCTCAAATTACGCAGAATTGCACTTCTTACAATTTCGTGGAGACCCCTGCAATATGCACCTAAGCTGTGACCAGCACAACTCAATATCATTAATACACATGCATATGGAAAACCTATAAAAGAAATAGTCTAGAATTCAGGCAAAAAATAAATGCAATCTGGCCCCACTGCCACTAACATAAGTTGTATATACGTATTATTGATATAACTGAGACCAGAAACAACATCTATGCATGGTAACATTATTAAGGTTCTATACAAAAAAAGAATGGTTGACACCAACAAAAGACCTGCATAAAGAAATATAAAATTACTTCAGATTGAAATATAAAATTATTCATGCTAAATTTTGTGCATAAATAGCAAAGCAGATGCCATATTCTACTGGATACATTCAACAACAAATTTGTACCAAGAAGTGAAATCCATCACAGAAGTACTACAGCAGCAATAGATCTACACTTACCAAACGCAAAAAAAACAAACAAAAAAAACAAACCTTGGATATATAGTATTATAAGGCATAACCTGACAGAAAAGGGTAATATCAAAAGAGTAGTATATTGCAACTGTTGGCAAGGTATTGATGTTCAGAATATTTTATACAATAAACACGTATACAAGTATAGGAAAATTTTATGTTTTCAGATTTGTGTAAAGTTACAACAATTTATAACTGCAGATTATTCAAACAACTTTTACATTTTACATATTATGACTAAAGATGTATATTTTTTTAGAATATTGCTTGCTATCTTTTCTTTTTTTTGGCATCCGGGTTCATAGGCTTTTTGGACAACCGTCATTTTTATATGCAATGTGTAACACCGGTAATCTATTTCTTCTATATTTATACATGAACATGAGAAATAAATTGTCTAATTATCAAACATTACACTCACTGTTACTTTCTTGAGTACCATGAGTAGGTCCACACACACATGGAGTAATAACTGTAATACTGTGTTCGTTTATGCAGTTTTAATATTGAAAAAGAATAATCAACCACAATGTCCTCTACTTCATCTATGATTACCGTACGCATTCTATTAAAAGCACACAAGCTGTATTAAGCACACAGTGTGCTTTCTATAGGCCTTTTGAACGGGGTTCCAGCCCTTTGTTCACAGATTTATATACCACATGGAATATTTCAGCTGAAAACATTGTTCCTAAGTTAACTAGTATTAGATCTCCTAAAGGCTCTGTGCAATTAGCGAAAACATGGCTCCTGACCTAGACTTACAGTATGAGATCGACACATTCTCATTTCAAGCACACCTAAAAACAATATCTGTCTGAGAAGCCCCAAAGTAATTTTAACACACACAACCAAATGTAACAAGTAAATTCTACATAACTAACATGTCACACTCTATTGCTTTGCTCTGCTGAGGCACCGTTTTCCAAGCCCGGTACTCTCGGGGGAGGTCGACTGGGCGGAGAAACTAGCGCGAGTCCACCCGGGGAACCATCTTGCTTATTCCTATCCAAGCCAACCGGACTCCATTCTTCTCCTCTGACAGCAGCCTGCAAAGAAAAATATTCCCGCATAAAGAATCAGGATACATTTCCACCATGAAGAATACAATGTATTCAGTAGAAGCAGAACAAGCTTTCAAGGCAGCAGCAGCAGCGGTAGTTTCTCATAAATTATTTTCTCACGCACATGTATAGGGAATGCTTCTAACGCCTTGGTGGGAAAATGTTCCTAAGATACCCAAAGGAAGCAAACATGGTATGGTGCTCACTCATGATTACCCAAGGCTTTCATATGTCCAGAAGTGATTGTCTAAAGGCCACATAATGACCAAGTGTAATTTGGCTTTTGAATGAAGCTGAATATCTCCTGCAATTTTGTGGCGTAAAAGACTTGCTATTGTACAAGTTTTTATCTACTTTTCCTGCAGTAATAATAATTTCTTCAGGTTTTTCTCTCATGGGCCATCTGGCCATGTTGCTTTTACACAGGCTTTATATCACATTAACTACAGCAAACAAGTATCTATAGGCTCTGTAGAAGAAGTTACTTTTAAATATTAAAGACAAATCATCAAAATAAAATTATACTTTTTTTTTAAATGTGTCTCATAAACTTCTACACAGATGTAGCTAACAACAGTCATACCACAAGGTATATGATGCTTGCAACCATCAAAGCCATGGCCCCCATAATTGTAGGCAGGAGGAAACAACATGGTATGCTGAGTCTGAAAACAATACAGATTTGCATGATAAGAAGAAAGACCGCTGCAACAGTGGAAGACCCCACCAGCCCACAAAAATTCTCTTGTGACATCCAGATTAATATGTTACTAGTAAATATATCTATAACATATACCCGGGGTAGATATCCCTGCATCGATGATGGCCAGTAACTGTAACATATGGCCTAACTCAGCTCCTTTACAAGATACAAGGCTTCCAAATCTGAATGACCTTGAATTTGACCTTTCAAGGTCACTTAAGGTCAAATCTTAAGCACCACTGGACTCCTCATATATGGTTTCCATTAATGCTTAATCATAACATACGCCCTAAGTAAGTTCCTTTACAAGATATAACATGTATAAGGCTTCAGAATCTGAGTAACCTTGAGTTTAACCTGTCAAAGTCACTCAAGGTCAAGTCCAATGGTGCAACTGGGCTCCCCATATGACTCCAGTAATTTACCATGTTAACTGCAGTTATATATAACAATGTGACATGTAAATAGATATATTTTTCATATATATATAAAACAAACCTATATATATGTTTTACATAACTTGGATATCCCCATGACTTACATTAAATGGAAGAGGAAACGAAAGTAGTAGTTGCTGCACAATGGGGACAATTTCGTTATCAGCCTGGTAAAAGGAAGCTGAAACCTGGAAGTAAAATCAAACGCGGTTAACTATTATTTAACGACCATTAAGATAAACTCAGTTTGACGAAGTTTACAAAAAAGCTGCTACCACATTCTACTCATATGTAAGATATATCAGCTGATGTAATTGCAATGGATGGCATAGACATGATAAACAAAGCTGCATTCTATACATTACAAGTTTTTAAAAAGATCATAGTGATGTGATAAACATTGTACAAGACCATACACATGTTCTACACACAATGCTCAAAACATTTAAGGGAGCAAAGTTAGCGGAGCATAATACAGACATGTATAAGGGAGTAAAGTTCCAAACAATTAAGGAAGCAAAGTTAGTGTAGTTTACTGTTATCAGTGGGCATACTAGCTACTGATTTGACAAAATAAACAGTGTTATAGGCTTTGATCGAGTTTGAAACGATAAAGGGCATGATCGCAATTGCGCTGATACACTTGTGTTTTGGGGGTGATTCCCCTCTGGATTATGTAGAAAATGTTTTGCTAATTCTTTTTCTGCCACAACTGCATTATTAAACAAAATGATTCAACCAAACAGGACTACATCTGGAAGGATTTTTCCCAATAAATTTCTAAATATATTGAAAATCTGCTCCCTTAAATATTTTGAGCAGTGTATAACATACCAATACACTAGCTGCAGAACTTGTCTTCTACATGAATGATCTATTTTTGAATAAGAGTGCTAGCTGTATGCGAGACAGTTATCAGGCTGACAAATCATTTCAATGTAATGTATTTTCTCATTCAGTACACATGTACATGTTTCTGATCAGGAATATCTGCCAGTACATGAGACATGTTATACACTCAGACATTGATATCTGGCGTGCAACTTTTTCCACGTTAGTAACACACGTAAGTGTCAACATGGTCAACTAGCAGTAAATACTAGAAATAAACAGCTGAGGATTAACATGATAAATGGAGACTTACTTTCTTTCAATAGTGTTTCCTTTTCTTCTTTTACTTCTTGGCCATTCTAACATCAAAATTACTAAGGATGCCGGGCTACAGTCACATTAAGGCAAATAAATTAATACAAATATTTTAGCGATATACATGTACATAACTGAACTCTCAAACCATTTCTTATATAGCACTTTTTCTTGCCGAAGCTAGCTCAAAGCACTTTACATATTATTACTCCTGGTAGACCTGTTACATCTATTACGGTTGTAATAATTTACATATTTTAGTTTTATACATTTATTCACTAGTCAGGTAATATTCCCTTAATTTCATACTTTTAGTATTCGGTGCCACCGTTGTGTCATT
>JAAUYG010234911.1_pt1 | contig 16610 bp, 10 predicted proteins | sample 7278091 | NCBI WGS metagenome assembly JAAUYG01 (sample SAMN14350201, study PRJNA611818) | marine sediment metagenome | isolation source: surface marine sediment (0.6m) | place: French Polynesia: Moorea | collected 2018-08 | reverse complement strand
TTACATAGCACAGGTTTAAGTATTGTGAACAATCTCACCCAAAGTTTTACTTCATAGGCAGTGCAAATTACGATCCCAAGTTTGCTAAGTGAAAAAAAACAAAAAAAAAAAACATATGTTCAGCCAACCTAGGCTCTGGCAAGTATCTCATACCTGGCTAATATTTGGTGGTATTCCATCATGGTATTTCATTATTCGGCAGCCCTTTGTACATGTAGTTTACGAAAGTGCGATACCCTGCAAGAAAAAAATTGTTATTCATCCAGACTGTGTGATATACTGTTTAACCTTATCAGTTAGAGGGGTTAGGGACGGGGATACTGCTGAGAGAGCTATCTACATGTATAGAAACAACACTGCAACTATTAGCCTGAATACCAGAACTCCCAGTGCAAGACAGCCAATGTACACATCACCGCCATTGGTAAAAGCATCGATCGACAGCTAACAAGAGAAAAGAAGTGAACATCCATTAGAAACTTGGTCTCATTGTATTACATATATCGCATGGCACCCTCACGACTTTTACTTTGTACAATGACCTTTGTTTTTCAGTAAAACATCGACAGGCTGCAAAGCTTGAGCATGCTAATCACTAATTGTTTCAGTTTATTTCTATGGCTGTTAGCCAAATAATACCACATGTTTACACAATAAATCACACATATGTCACACAGTTACTTTTGCTGACTGATCAAAATGTTTACTTTTCACCAAACTAGTTACTATGATAATTAGGAAATCAAGATTTAAGAATTCAAAGTCGAATGTTGAGAAGTGAGCTGGTAGAGTCTCACGACACTTCATATTCTGACCTACCAGCCCCCTACACCATGTACATACCTTTGTTCCACTGTTCCCGGCAGTTCTGCCTGGAACCTTCTCACCAATCAAACTGATGTCACAAATTGCAACAGCATACCGCAAACAGAAATGTCCATACGCGGTATGAATTTTGGACACAGAGACGTTCGACACCAGACCTGTTAGCACAGGTCTATTTGTTCCTGTTAAGGCCTGTATGGTATTAATCCGTAACGTTGCTGCTGGTCCAGTGTGATCACATGATGCTGTTAGGGTGCACAGATACAATAAAAATCTGAGCAGACGCAACGGAAAAACTTTTTTTGTGTGTTGTTTTCTGGCAAGACAGATGAATTTCTGCTATCAGAAAAACTAGTAAAAGATTTGCATGTTTTACATTGACACATCTTGATGGCTGCCAAAAAATAAAGCTGTGCAAATGATTCAGACATTTACAATTTTCGTTCCCGGAAGACGTACGTAATGTGAACATGCCACAAAATGGTTGATGCAAAAGTCCTGTCACGATGCTTTGCTCATGAAAACTCTAATTCTGCAAAGAAAATCTCTTCTCTTTTATTTTCTTTTGCTGTGGCTGCTCATTACTACAAGAAAACAATCATGGATATCATCATTCTACAGCTCCAGAAATCTGAGCAAAACGTTTCTCTTTATAACACATTTGACTTATTAAAAGATAATCTTCTTAAGATCAAAATGTTTTCGCACCCCAAATCCTTTGCCCGCACATATCCATGTACAACTATGTATTGTAAACCATTACCACATGTACCATTGGCAACTAATAAAAGTAAAATAAGGCAACTAATGCAGAGCGTAAAAGGACCTAAAATCTTCCATTCCTTCTTCTAACATTTTCTTTTGCTATTAATAAACCAATAGCTATGCAGATGACTAGCAGCCATAAGCAAATACCAGGTGCACTATAATGCTAGTCAGGCATCCATTGTATTTTAACATCCCAACATAGGCGACAAGTATCGGCGCCTAGATCTGTTAATTTAATTGTTGACCTGCTTTATACCTATATGCATATTAATATGTATTATAGGTAGAGGTTAAAAATTAAATTAACAGATCTAAGTGGTTGTGCCTACAAAAGACTACTCAGTCTTCAATAAGAAGGTGGAATCGGTGTACCGGTACTATCACTAACAATATCAATACTGTCTCTGTCACGGAACACATATAATGTCATATTACGCCTCTGTACTTAACATTACAAGTACTTGTGTCCACTCATTTAGACTTTTTTTCTGCCTCGGGCAGTTTTTTCTTTTCTTTCAGTGACTTAAAAAAGTCTTCCAGTGATTCCAAAGTTTCCTCAGCTTTTTCCTCCTTCTCCTTCCCCTTCTGCCCTGACGACCTGACCTCTACAGGGCTAGGGTAGCGAGGACGTTTGCCATCGGCTCCTCTGTAGGCTGGTCTGCCAGAGCGTTCATCACGCTTGTCGGGACTCCAGTCGGATCTACTAAATCTCCGCCCCCAACCTGACCTCCCCTGCTGCCATGGTTTGGACCGGCCTGGTGGTGACGTGCGCCTGTCGCGTTTCTCATCACGATAGCTTGCCTGTCTGCCATAGGACGGTCTCCTGTCTTTCTCTTTTTGTGGACTTGGGGTGTCTTCTTCAGACACACTGCTGCTATCACTGCTACTACTGCTCTCAGCCTCTCTCTTATCACTCTTCTTCTTGGCCTTTCCCTTCTGTTTGGCTTTCCCTGCATTCTTCTGTTTTTTCTTCTTCTTCTTTTTTTGCTTTTTCTTCTTTTTCTCTTTCTTGGGCTTTCTCTCTGGAGAGCTGCTGCTGTTGCTGTATGAGCTGCTCTCCCTCTTACGCTTCTTCCCAGTAGAGGTTGTTGACTCGCCTCTGCTCTTTCTCTTCTCTCCTCTGCTTCTCTCAGGTGTTATCATGTCTGCTTTCAAGTCTACTTCCTGTTTCTTTGCCTTTTTCTCTAGGGCTGCTTCCTCCCTAACACCCCTGGCTGCTCCCTTTTCCACGCCATCTTTCCACCTGTTTTCCGTACCTTCAAACTCCTTGAAGTTGATGCCGCTGACACAGTCTCTGTCCACAGAATTCCGCCGTTTGATGGTAATAGCTATGTCTTTGGCACCCTGAAACTTCTTGTCGCCAGCAGTCTCAGCAGTCTCATCTGAATTTCTTTGACTGTCTTTGACATGTTCCCTTATCTTTGATGATGTCCCACCTGTGTGTTTATTACCGGCTGGCTGTGGCTGTTTCACCCTGGGTGACGCTGTGGAGTCGTGGTCAGAGTCCCACTTTGACCTGACCACCAGACCGCGACCCTGTCTGTCACTCTCTATCACCTCATCTGACCTCCGTGACCTGCCTCTCACACTCTCTCCTTTACCACTGCTACCAGGCGTCTCTCCTATCTCCTCCACTCTGACTCGTCTCTCCTCCATTCTCCCATCCCCCGTCCTGCCCCCAGCCTGTGTACCCAGACTGTGTTGTGTGCTCTGTGTGGCTGACAACCTGACACGTCTCCGTTCCTCCTCCCTCCCCTTGCCTGATCCCCCCACAGGGCTACCCTCAGGACTAGGCTGACTACGCTCACGTCTGGGAGAGCCACTGCCTCGCCGCACCTTCCTATATTCTTTCCCTTCGTTCTCCCCCATTTCTCTGTTCCCTGATCTCGATCTTCTCCATTCTCTGTTCTCATAAGATTTCCTTTTCTGTTGTTCCTCGACTTCTATCTGCCTCTCTGGTCTTGTTCTCCCTGTGCTATGCTCTCGGTGGCGTGCCGAGCGGTCGTCAGTGTGACTTCTTCGTCTGTTAGTTTCCCTGGCCGGTGACAGGTGGCGCCTGTCAGCCTCCCGTGGCTGATACCTATCAGCTGGCGAGGACCTAGCTGAGCTTCTGTCACCACTAGAACTAGAGGAGGAAGAGGAGGAGGAGGAGGAAGAGGAGGATTCAGATCGGGAATATCTTCTTTTTCTGCGGTCCTGTGATTTTCGTTCTTCCCTTCCTCTGTCTACCCTTACTCCTGCCTCAGGTTGTGCGACATTTTTTTCACTTGTATCATGTTCCCCCTCAGACACCGTACGCTGTGCTCTCCCACTGGCTAGCTGCCGTGTGTCAAACCTTCGCCTCTCAGCACTGTTACCAGGATCATGTACCCGAGACACACTACCATCTGGCAGTATCCGGGTCACTGGCTCTGTCGCCTGGCTCACATCATACTGCTCCTGGATATAGGTTCCTGTTTCGACAGACGTATAGTCCGAGGTGTGAGTGACCGCTTCCGGCAGTGCTGCTACAGCTACAGGCTCAGAGGCTGGTAGTGACAGCGGATCTCTCCTTGGTACAGGCTGCGAATCAATATGACTCTGTATTGGTGGGATAAACTGCCTCTGTTCCTGCTCTGCTCCAGGGTACCCCGGATGCTGTTTGCTGTAATCCTCAGCCATACGACCAGATCCAGATTCACTGACACGGTCCCCTGGAACATGTGACCGCATACTGGATCTATCATTCCCATACTCTCCACTTCTCCCATGTTGTTCTGGATCCTTGGACAACTTTTGGTCTTTGTGACTGTGATCCAGGTATTGATCACCTGCAGGTCTGGTGCTGCCATCTGTTGGCCACTTCTGTGGGGATGGCGACTCCGCTCCAGAAGAATACTTGTGGCTTTTCCTTCTGCCTCCCCTGTAAATATCAAAGACACTTCTTTGTAACTTAAACTGCTTGAAACAAACAACATACTGATGTGGGTGTCTAATACTAAATGTCTTCAATAACAGTGGTCTCTAATATCAATGGTCTCTAATAATGTTATCTAGTAACAAAGGTCTAATAACATTGGTCCCTAATACTGATAACAGCAATCTCTCAAGATATCACTGTACCTCTCCTTTCGCTTCCATCCAACTGTTGTGGTTTTCCAATAAAAGTTTCATTAATTCTTAATTCTTAACATCCAGTATATATATAGTGCTGTCCTACAATGGCCTTGACCTTTCTGTGGTTTGGTCCGCTCTAACATCCACTGCGTTGTCAACTGTAGGTCTGGTATTCTCTGCAATGCCCATTCTACCAGAGGACGATCTACGGCGGCCATGTTCTTGTCTCTCCGGGCTCACGACTATCACGTCGTGACTGCCAACTGAGGGCAACTGGGACTCTGATGGATCTGCCTGGGTAGAGGAATAGGACTGGGTTAGGACGCATTACATCCTGACCTTCATTTATTAAAATTTCATTTCAATGTTAGACTATCCAAAGAAGCAGTAAATATTAGTGTTACATCATTCAGTGTAGGAAGATAATATATTGTGGCTATAAGCCACTATACAGGTTTTGATATTGGATTGCCAGTACCTACCATTGGGATGGACATGTATCAGCCATTGACAGTTCCAAATTTTACCAAGCCATGTAGTCAGCATCATGTAGCGCAGTAGAGGTTAGATAGTCCAGCGATGACGTCGACAAGAGTACAGTTGTTGACCAAATTGAGGTCAAGGGTGGAAGTTGGAGGTCAAGGGTTCACAGGTGATACGTCAAAGGTGGTTTCACAGCATGAAAAGAAATTAAGCCTTTTTAAATTTCTAATATCTAGACAGGAAGTCTTGAAATGTTTTGTTTGTAGATCTCCATGACACGTTGATTTACACTGAATATTGCAGCTCCAAACGGCTGTTCTCACTAAGGTTAGTACAACATGTATAAACCAGTGTAAACTAAGATAAACCACTGGTTACCACCAAGCTCTGTCACTCTGTAACATTTTAAACCACAGTTCGTCGTAATTTTATGTTAACATGTAATTCAATTTTGTACATGCATGTACTATGTATTTTATAAACCTTGGTTGTCAAGGAACAATATCAAATGGCAATTGACTCACCCAGGATAAAGATATGTAAATAAAATAAATAAAGTCATAAGCTTGTTGCTTACAAGCAATACTTCAACATGGGCAGGTGCAACAGTAACACTAATGTATGGTCGTCAAATATCAGAGAAGCCATGCACAACAATATTTTTACAGGTATGTTATGTATCTTACAAACACTGCTTTGGGGACCTTATGTACTCTAAAATTAATATGTTTGCGGCAATTAGTGATTCGCGTTTTTGAAGTACGAGATGGAAGCGAAAAAGCTCGGCCTGTCAGCTGAGAGGCCGGAAACCTGGTTAGAAACTACAGCAACCTAGGAGAGGTTGCTGGTCACCCATGTTCCGTGATTCGCTAATCAATGGAAATTCTGGTTGAACACCTTCGAGATGTATCTTTCTTGTTAATTGGCATTACATTTCACTTTTTAGTAAAATACTTTTTCAACATGTTTGCCAAATGTCTCAAAAGTACGGCATTATGACAGCTATTATTGTTACATCTTGCTAAGAACATGAAGATGTAAGAATATTGTACTTTCTAGACTTTATACAAGGCTAGTAAGGCAACCACATGGTTAGCTGGAATGCTATCTGGATGACTGTGACCTAATTCCTTATACACTGTACCATATTTGTTATGATGTTACAAGAAGGCGAAAAGAAGTATCCTATCTTATCCTATCTGGTAATATACACCAGAGGAAAATATTGAATTTTAAGCTCAGTAGCTCTATACCTGTCTATTATCCTGAGCTTGCTCCAGTCACCCTACCTGTGCTGGGATGAGTTTCCGGTAGAGAGACTTTAGTGCTTTCCGTGCATCCTCCATCTCTGGATTGATCTGTAGTGCCTGCTCAAAGTAGGTACGGGCATCTTCCTCCTCCCCTACATCCCATAGGCTGGGGGGTACGGAAGAGAGAGAATATTTAATAAAATGTTGATTTTCAGCTATCATTTTACCAGGGTAGCTTACCATCTTGTACAGCAGTAATATGCTTTATTTAATATGCGAACTTAGCTATCCCAGCAATGAGTGTAAGTCACAAATTTATTTACAAATTAATCTTAAATTTATTAATAATCTTTCGACATTTATATGTCGGATTGTAATACTGTGACCCATACAGTGGAAGTTTGGCATTAAGACCACCCACAGTCCTGTTGTAAACTGGTCTTAAACGTAAGGTGGTTTTATTTCTCAAACTACTAAACATTGAAAATGCTGTTTCAGTCTGCTGAGAAGTGCGGGTTTTTTTCTGAAGTGGTCTTAATTCTGGCGCGATCACAAACAGCAAGATTCCACTGCACGTCATCCTTTATTCAGTCCCTCCAGGATTCCGCGATTCCGCAATGACGGAGTTTTGACTTAAGTGCGACCACACGGAATGCACAGAATTGCCTCCTGATTTGGTGCGGAAAATGGCAGAAAGGCTGACTTTCCATTGCATTGGGGAAACTTTCCATTTTGGAGTGCAGAATTTCCATTTCTTGAGCGAAGAATTCCCATCTTCTGAGCGCAGAATTCTAGGCAGTCTGTTTAGAGCCCCACTGCAGTTTTTGAGTGCAAAATTTGAATTTTCTGAGTGCAGAATTTATAGCGTGGAATTTGCATTTTCTGAGCATAGAATTTTGGGTGGTCTAACTAGAGTATTTTTGAGTGCAAAACTTGCATTTTCTAAGCGCGGAATTTCGATTTTGTAACACAGAATTTCCATTTTCTGAGCACGGAATTTCCATTTTCTGAGCACGGAAATCTGGAGGGTCTGTTTATTTTTACTACAATACTATAATTACTGCAGCTATTTTCCAGAAAAAGTCTTACCGGTAAGTTGAAAACAGATCTTATACATGGAAAAAACAAATGGTTACCAATGGGATCAGTGAACTTAATATGTAATTCTTTTGTTGGAGTTAAGAATTTTGTTGAAACTATTCCCAGCCTTACATACCTTCTGCCGTGTGCAACCAGAGTTTCACACATGTAATTCCTGGCATTTTTGTGATCTGGATTAATTCTTAGAGCTTCCTCAAAATCCTCGATGGCCTTCAGGAAACTTTCATTGTTGGCGTAACTAACATTGAAACAAAAATGATGATGACTATACTAAACCAAGTACGGTGTATCATGACACAATATACTGGAAAAAAACATCTGGCAAAGTTTCGAAAAAGTTGGTGACTCACATTAACTTTTATTATGTAATATTTGCAGTTACATAAATTAAAGTCTGGATGTAATGATACATATGGTTAATATTTATAATAAATATTGCGTCAACTACATTTAAGTGTGATGTATGTTTTATATTTTCTGATTTCCTACATGTATGGGTCACTGATCTGTGAAGAAATGCTACAGCGGTGGGACCTGGCAGCCCTGGCTGAGAGTTGCATTCTGGGTAGCAATATACCCAATGATTCGACCAAGTGCTTGATCATTTACATTCACAAAGCAGCATTCTAGTAGTGCCATTTCAAAACACAACTCTCCTGGTACTGTAAGAAATAGCAACACTAGCATGTTTTTTTACTTACAGTGCCCCTCTGGCAACCAGGGCTTCGACATTCTCTTTATCAATCTGCAGAGCTCTGTTCAGGTTCTGCATGGCTTCAACATGCCGCCCTTCCTTGAAGTGGGAGATACCTTCAGCAACACTGCAGAGCAATTAAACCGAACTTCTACAACATCAGATCCACAAAAACAGGCATCTCTTCGCTTCATACTGTCATAAAAAAATTGTTGAAAATCAAGTCTATTCTTTTGATTTCTTTTTAACATTTATAATACACAAATTCAGTCAGTGACAACAGAACCTTCAGATTCTGATTCTGTAGTAATGTAGCCAGAGAATTTTTGGCATTACGTACTGCAAACTATATATAGTCAAGGTGTTTTAGTGCACTACCATACAGGTAAGGCCCTACATGCAGGGACAACCATTCCCCCTACACTCAATGTTAAGGTGTTAGGTATCTAAATGCCCCCCAATGCTGACTAACCTCTTTAGAGCCCATCTGTAGGATTGGACTTTCCTCAGCTGTTCAGCATATTCTGCGTCCGGGTAGCTCACCCTGGTTAAAGCATGAGAACAACACATGATAACAGCCAAAAATGCATAGACTCATGCAGATGAAGGACAACTTATGATATCGAGGGTACCTTACATCCTTTTTCAGCTCTACGGCAGACAGATATTTTAATAGTGACATATCTACTATATAGTAGAGTTCTACAGGAAACATCAAAGTTCTTTTAACCCGGCTCTTTCAGACTTATATGTACAAGACACTTCTAACAACACAGAGCCCTTAACTACACTATACATCAAGAAACGATTCTGACATCTTTCATCACAGTCTTGGATAGATTTGAAAAACATTTTCCCCAAGTCAAATCGTTCCTACATTATCTAAAACAACCTGAATCGTATCTTCTCTTTCCGCTACATCACATTTTGTCTTAAACTCTCTCTACATATCACATTCTCTCCAGGTCTGCCTCAAACCATGTGTGGTACACATACACACCGATGTAATCCCCTCATGAGAGATGGCTCCTGCTTGCTCTGTAAGCCACATTTGACCCTCAGGGAAGCCACGTTGCTAGGGTTACTGAACCCAAGGCTCTTCTCCAGCAGATCTTCATACGAGTAGCGTTCGGCCTCCGCCTGCCGACTGGTAATACAGAGTGTACCAGCCTGGGTTAAACTGTACATGCATAGATTTACAGGATATTAATTCAGTGGAACTCCGCCATTATGACCACCCATGTTCAAAGCTACAGTGGGCTTAAATCCAAGGTGTTCTTAAAGCAATATAGCAGCACTGCTGTGGTGTGTCAACTTTTTGCAATATTAGTGGTTTTAAATAAGTCTTACTTTGACCATTCCTGATGTGTAATAGTACTCTAAACATGAGCGTATATTCAGACATATCAATTAAACAACATTCAGTTACCAACATATGTATGTAATATGATGGTAAGTTTTCTACACATTACCAAAAACCTGCAAAAAACTTTAGTGTTCAAAGGAAAACTTCAGTACTACATGTAATAGATCCACAAGTGTAACAATGGTAAGTACATGTAATTGATTAAATGAAAATTTTAAAGGTGTGCTAGGAAACAGATTCTGTGGCACAACGTTGTTCCACTTACCGAAAATGAAGCGGAAATTCGTCATCTCCCAGCGGGCCCTGTAAAGAAAACAAACCCATATCTGAACTGTCACACAATTGTCCACCAGTCATCTGTCAATGGGAACCTTACTTCTACTCTGTGTGTTTCAGTCTCCAAAAAAAGTCGAATTAGTTCCCCAGTGTTAACTGTTCGAAGCCGTCAATCTTCAAATCCCATCACAGAATTTAAGTAAAGCATTGGCTCTCAATGGGGTACTTCAATTTGGTTTAATAATTCAAAAGATAATCTTGCCAAACATAAAATTTCGTTAAGATAGATGTCTGTCTAGAATTTTAGTATACAAGTTATGTAGTGTCAATCCAAATGCAGCCAAAGCAAAAATTACAAGCTGAAGTACCCAGTAATCCCCCAGGGTGCAACTTAGTACTTTATTGGCAACAGACATCTAGTAATCAGCTTTAATGCATTGTACACAATGATACACATATCACCAGACAATACAATTTGCATAACTTAACAAATTGCAAGACAAAGAGGATATGATATCTATAGCATTTCATCTCTCTCTCTCTCTCTCTCTCTCCCTCTCTCTCTCTCTCTCTCTCACTGAAATACCCCATTCTTTTTGCTTAAAATTTAATTAAAGGTAATTTAAAATTTAATACAATTTTAAATCAACAAATGTCCAACATGGAAACTGCAAACATCTTTTCAGCCACAAAAAGGAAACATCCTAGTCATGAGCACACATAGCTTCTAGATATTACTTGATTGTCCCCCAGTAGTCTTCTATACTGCTTGTACCACACAATGTTACAACCACCCCAAACAACCTAACAGGACACATTTACAGATAATATTGCTTGACATTTCCCTCAGACTGTCAACTACAACACAATATTTCAACCACTTCTAAAAACCACCAAGAGTACACAATTTCGTCCATACATTACTCATGTTACATGTACTTGACTTTTTCCTCAGACTGCATTTACCATGCAATATTTCAATCACCTCCAAAAACAACCATGAGGACATTGGAAATTTTTATAATAGCTATGTGCCATGCCTGTACTTACTATACATCTCACACAAACAAGCCCAGAGTATACACATGTAATAAAATATACACAATTATAACTAGACAAGAATTTGTGTGAACCAGACCTAAACCATGATGTACAAGACCCAAGGATAAAGCCGCTTGCAATCTTACAGAACAATATACAAACTGATACATGTACACTGATTATAGACTTATACAAATCCCAATCCAACCAAGGTGATAATGACATCAGCAATAGCCCACACTGTCAACCCTTGCTGACAATGTCCTGTCAGGTGCCTCTCTCAGCCATGTGACGTTAATACCAGTGTGACACAAACAATGCTTTGGCCATAATTCAACCCACAACTCTCATAATTTAAACAAGAGAAAAAAACAAAACAATATGTTGGCCTAAGATACACCACAGTACATTACCATTAGGACTTCACTCGTCATTTACATTAGGAGACTATGAGATTTTGACAAACAACATACTGTTCACAATTCAATATTTGAGCACAGCAAAATATTTAAGATATATATAATATAAATTATAGCGAAGTAACAAAAATGTGAAAACTACAAATAAATACACCAAGGCACTCTGTGTGAGGCAGGCACCAAGTTTTTCTGAATTCCTATAGAATGGGTTAAGATGGACCATTTAAAAGCACCCGATATACATGATATACTAATATGCTATATGGAGGCCATGCATCATGTTCAAAGTATTAATTTGTGCACATGCTCACACTTGTTTCCACTTTTCTGTTCAAGCACAGCATGTACAATAGTATCTATTCCAATATTGTTTTTTAAATAATAGCACAGATCCTGTAATTTCTCTTCCCTGCAGACAATATTCCATGTATGGGTACTGAAAAGGATAAAATCATATGATCCATAAACAATGATTTTCAGAAGGGGGTTTGGTTTTAGAAAGGCTGTAGGAAATATCTGTTTCACAGACTAAAGAACATAATTTTAAAGCTCAGAATTATGTTAACACATGATTAAAAGCACCCCTGCTTAATTGTAATCGTAATAATTGTAATCAAATACTTTTGTCAAATAACCATAATTGTATTTGATTACTTTACAAAACTCTATTATAATAATCATAACTGCTCCCAAGAGTTTATCCTAATCAACTACATTTGGCATGTAATCACCCCAGCTGTGTTTATATCCTATATTCATATTTACTTACCATCACCTTGCATCCAAAGAATAGGAATTTTTCACCCTTGTCCAACAACCAAAAACACGACTTTTCAAAAGGATGAGAAAAGATCAAAACACATCCATCTGGTAGAGTGAATGTCATCACGTTCCACAGCAGTATAATTAATATGCCGAGGTCATGGAGGTCAAACATTCTCCAAGAGGATATCCTTCTACAAAACCAGCGACTGCTCAGTCAAGTGGCAAAAGCAAAATATAAAAACATGGAACCATCTTCCGCAAAAAAGGTGTTGTAACTCATATTTGTTGCACAGCACTAAGTGATACACAGAATTGAAATGTATCATGTAAGCATGTCAAGGACATCCTGACATGTTGATGTAATATTATGCATTATCATATACATGTACTAGATCCCACAGCACGTTTTAAGTTATTATACGGTACGATTTTTTTTTGAAACAGAGATTGAGGAAAGTTTCATACCACCACTAGAAGTACAACACTGAAAATTTTCTAACAACAAGGGAATCACTAATCCCAATTTGAAAATATTACTTATGGGTAGCCGCCAGATGTTATTCCATATTTTGTTGAGAAAGTGAACAAACTGGTACAAAAAAATTAAATTTGCATGATACTGAAATAATGTTCATTCAAATAAAGTAACTTCATAACTGCCAACCATTAAATTAGTACATTTAAACATGTAGGCAATGTTAAGAAGCAACTGATTGAAGTCTGCGGTGACTTTTGCAGACCATATAGTACATGTACATGTAACAGAGAAGCAGAAACCCAGGACTGAAGCAGTTCTTCTGCTCTTTTTGAATCATCCCAAAGGGTCCTTTACAGGCCTGAAACGGTTCCAGACACATCCTCACACCATACAGCAAGCAGGTGACACAGTTTTGAAGACAGGAATGAGGCAGGACTAATATTTGGACAGTCAGGAATCAAAGTACAAACTCAGTACTACTGTTCAATGTTGCTTCACCACAGTGATCTGATAGAAACTGGTGTACATTGTATTAGCACCACTGAGCTGTACTCACGTTATGAAACTGTGACACATGTATTACCTTTCAAACTAGGTACCTGACTGCATGATCAATAAGTCACCCCTTTAATTATGCCAGAGAACATTAAATTCCTTACAAGTTTCACATCTTGTTTGGAGCGAGGGAGTTCCCTTGGTTGTAGAGAGAGAATCAAACGCTCAGCCTCAGCAGCCACATGGACAATCACACCTAGAAACATAGCAACAAAAACATGTTCATCACCAGCAACAGGTGGATGCAACAAGTTACAAGCAAAGTAAAATACGGGAACATTTGTCATGGAATCTAATTATGGGTGAAGAGCTAATGTTTTCTATTGTCATTTTATCTTAACATGATTCCAAATGTCATTAAATTCTACCAAATTTCATTCTGATGTATACTTGCCTAGGGATTGCCTGAAACTTCCTAGAAGTTACTACCGGGTAAAGCCTCATTTAATTTACTTGTCCCAACCATTTACATCAGACAGTGAAGTACGTCAGTGATATGCTTGTTTATATCACAACAAATTATTGTTCCCAAAACCAAAGCTGTAAGTACCCAGAGATACTATGCAGAAAAATTACCCCTATAATCTATACCATTTACAGTAAGGAAAGAGACTCACCTCTGACTTTGTCTTTTAGATTAATTCCTTCCTCCGTGTCATCTTGTTTGTAATACTTTGGCACCTCTCTATTGGGACAGAAAGCCTGGAGCAAAGTAACATAGGCTAATGGTGATAATTGCTCTGGGCATAACACTTTCAAAAAAATTCTAAAAGCTTAAGATCTTATTATCTAGTCACTTACAATATGCCTATTCTAGTGACATCAATGACAAAATCATACCAAAAAGTCCAGATGGTATAAAATGATCAAAGGATCTGGCACAATGTGATTTTATTTATCTTAGATCGTCATGCATATAGGGAAACTCCACCGTGATTCTCAGGTGCTGGATGTCACGTGTTCGTCCCTCCTCCACACAGCTGAGTGTCACCGTCAGGCCACTCTCCTGGGTGGCCGTCACCGTGCCGATCACAATGTCCCCAGCAGAGACACACTGTAAGACAGCCACATAGTAACATCAGAAACATGACGACTACAACAATTGGGTCAGTGTCCTAAACAATCTCACGTATTTTTATGCATCTTAGGAATGAACAATTTTACAAAACAATGGTTGGTAAGGTGATTAGTGAACTACACAGGGGTTCACAGAAACTGTCCCTGCCTTTTTGTACCTACACATATGCAAGGTCTACGGAGAATCCCACGGGGATATCTGCCAAGTTACTCAACCTGTATATACCGGTACTATAGATAGATAGAAGTTTATTTACACTTTCAACATACATACACAGTATTTTTACATCGAGATGATTGCAGTTGAAAGTGTCGGTCATCCAGATAGAACAAATGTCTAACAAGCTGGATGCCTTTATATAGGTTTCACTGTGAAGTTATATTAAACACTCTCCTCTCAGGCTGGTGTGTTCTGGAATCTTACATCCAAAACTGACCTAACCATGGAAAAATCAATGGGTGCCAGGGTGAATAATGAACTTGAAGCCTGTTATAGACTTAGGAGTTTTGGGGGTAAACAGACCTCAGCTGACCTACCTCAAAGAAATGCTGTCTCCGTACAGAGGCTGGGAGGTCCATGAAGGTTTCCAAGGGAGGCATGACAGCATAACAATCTGGAGGCATGACGACATAAAACAAGTGGTCCATGGATCTTGAAGCTCTGCTTGACAGCAGTAGATATGAGAGTTGAAAACATTACAGAAATGTTCCATCAAGCCCATTTTGAAACAACTGCACCAAATGACCCCAAAATAATTTTAATTGCTAGAAAGTCGACGGTGCCCCAAATATTTGCACTTGTGTTCCTGAGTTCACAGTTTCACTCCATTTTGCTCTTTAATCATGATAAATACTGTATAGGCAGTTTGAGACAAGTGAACCAAATAAATTACCCCCAAACTGACCTTGAACACTGGAAGGTCAATGGTAGCCCATATACCGGTATGTCTCCTATTGATGCTGTGTAACAAAATTCACTTCACTTTGCTCTAATACTGTCTTTGAGTTACATGCCATTTTGAGAAACGTGACCCAAATCACCACAAAATGACCTTGAACACTATAGCGCAAGACTCTGTAGCTTGATCCCAACTCAGCCTATTACCAAATTAACATGATTAAGGCTTTCAGAGAAGTTACCTAAAACATGCCAGCAACTTTCCCCAAAATCACCCACACTGCCAGCTGCATTGAATGACCAGTAGCATAATCACTGGCCTTTACCATATTATTGCTTATGCTACAGTTGTAATGAGGATTATTTCCTTGTTACAACAAGTAATAAGTTGAATTCTGCCCATACCCCTTTGTGTACCTTCATCATCCGCCTTGAGACTGGTATCCCCTGCCAGACCGACTGGCTTGAATAGCAAGTCAGCCTTTCGTGCTATGAACTTGGCAAGACGCTGCTGAAATCCAGCATCTCTGGTAAACAGATATAAAAACATTAAGTGCTGTTGCATTGAATACAGAAACTGATAATCTGTATCTGTAAATATCTGTAGTCCACCAAATTCCAATATTAATCACATTAATCTTTCTCTCACATAGTTATATACTTTACCTAAACAATTATTCAGCTATAAAATGCAGTGGCAACAAGTTTTTTTAACCATGTTAACTTATTTAGTGCAGATATTTATACAGTGCACTGCAGGTCTTCAAAAATATAAGTCTTTAAAATATTTAAGATTCTAGTTCTTCCTTCTGCAAGTCTTTTAACATTGTTTAACATTGGAAGTTTTTAAGACACTATTTAACTCACGATTCTGAATAATAATTTAAAGAGCTGCTGTCACTTACAACTCTTGTCATTTGGACTTATACTTAATCCAAACCTATACACAATATACTACCAAGAGGGGATAAACAAAACCACTCAGTAGTAAGCTACAGGGATATGTGATTGCTGGTAGATTTCGGTAGCCTCTGACAATGTAATTGACATGCCTGAGCTCACCTTGGTCTGTCTGAGCATTTGCTCTGTTGGCCGCTAAGAGACAAGAAACTTGGCAGCTTGACGTTCACTTCCTCATTGGCTAGCTGATCAATCAGGACGGGACCATGGAAATCTATGCTCTGATCCACCAAGCCCTGCTCCATTATGTATGGCTCTCTAAAATGATACACCCAAGTATGTTAGTTTAACATTTCACTTCAGAATACAGTGTACCACCCATGCAAGAACATGTACATAAACTTGAAACAAATCCATGCAGATCAAACCATCTACTACCACTTGCCCTTAGGCTTCCTTTGAATTTGTGTCCTTACTTATTCACATGATTCATGTTATGATTAATTAATACAATTAGATCTTCAAGCTGTTGCAAAGAGTCTAAAGCATCAATTTAAAGGCAGAAGGTTGATCATGTCAACCCGTCAACCGACTTACGAGTAGGACCTTCATACCCTA
>JAAUYG010034673.1_pt1 | contig 16612 bp, 12 predicted proteins | sample 7278091 | NCBI WGS metagenome assembly JAAUYG01 (sample SAMN14350201, study PRJNA611818) | marine sediment metagenome | isolation source: surface marine sediment (0.6m) | place: French Polynesia: Moorea | collected 2018-08 | reverse complement strand
TTCTGTCCCATAACATTTTTTCTGCTGCCGTTTAATAATTAGCAATACTTTACACTCACTTCTGGGGTTTTTTTGGACAAACATTACTATGCAGGATGGAAGAAAGGGGAGGACCTAGGTGTTTTTTTTTATCTGGATATCTTCAAAGCAAAAATATTGTTGAGCACTGCTGACTTCTATATAAGCTTTGTTGTTTAACTAAAACCACATGGACAAGTGTTTCCAAGAAATTGGTTATGACGGTATTGATCACATCCTGTTTCTCTGTAGCTGAGATTTTACCTGTGAGGTGATGAGGGACCGTTATTACTACAGTGTGAGACTGCTGTCAGACTGTGTTTACCTAATCACAGACTGGTGTAATTGTTAAAAGGTGAGAGCTGTAAATGGTCCCTGGGCTGGGTTGTTTGAAGTCACCAGGTCTGTCCCCCCAGCTAGGGAAGTGTGCCCTTTTTACCCCCAAGGAGACAACCGGGCCTGTTATCTCCTACCTGCAGGCTTCCGCTGCCAGTCAGGCTGAGGTGAGAGGTCCATGAGATTTCTTATTCTATTCTATTCTGGATCAGCAAACACACATTGTGGCTGTGGGTGACACTTTTAATATCCAGAAGGCTGGAGGTGTTGAATATGGAGGGGGAGGGGGCAGAGTATGACTGTAGTCCGTGTACAGAATGGAGTGCAAATTTGATTGTGCCAGGATATTGGTACACCACAGTGATAGGCCACAGTACACCTGGCTTGCTGTGTGTTCCATATAGAATATCACAAACCCACTGCCAACACCCTAAGCCCAGGGTCTGGTCTCCAGCAAATTATGTCATTTCCACCTGAGCGTGACTCACAGTTTTGAGTACGCTGGCTGGCTGTCCTTCTTGGAAGAAATCAGGGGGTTGTGCTGTTGACTAGTCTGGATCATCCAAAGAAACTGATCCAGAAACACAACCTGGTAAATATTGTAAACAGCGCACACAAAACATTTTCCTGAGTACCTGGCCTGTACCGCGACTCTGTCAGTATATAGATTGTGTTACTATTGTTCAATGTTCAGTTAAAAGTATAACCTATGATTGCTTGTGAACCTTTTGCCTGTGATCGGTGAAAGCTTACCAGGAGTGTCTTGTTGTTCTATTGCAGTAGAAGAGCCGGTGTTGACTGAAGCTGCAGTTGGAGGTAACAGCTATCAAGGGGATGACATCAGTCCTCCACAACTGAAACCATCCAGCCACCAGAACAACATGCAGATTCCATTGTCGGAGTTTACAGCAGGTGAGAATAGACTCTGGTCCCCCTAATAATAACTAAATCCAGAGATATGTTGTTGCTGGACTCTCGGATGCACCTTAGAGAAAGGAAATCTAGCCACTCAGAGTCAAATTTGCCTGTGATAAGACGTTAAATATTATGAGGAAAAAATAATCAAAATGATTCTAAACACCAGGTAAAAAACCCTTCTAAATTCTAACTGGATTTTCTGCAATATATATTTCATACTATGTTAGTGGGGTGTTTTCTGTAGCCTAGTATGATGAACAAGTTGTCATATTCCTGGCCAGATTCAACCTTGTCTTGTGAGAAGACATCTCTGCCAGATGCGACCAAACAGGAAACTGCTCAAACCAAAGACAAACCAAGCAACTGCACAGAGGGCCAGGAAAACTGCACGAAAGACGAGCCTGATGTGACAAATCACACAGAGTCACAGCAAGATTCCACAGAAACATTTCAGACCAACACAAGCAGCCGTCCAGAGGGGGAAGAAGGATCGAAGAAGAGTACCAGTGATGATGGTGGTATAGTAGTTGCCAGTAGCAACAGCAAGGAGATTCCGGAATGTGAGGAGAGCGAGGAAGAGAAGATCCAGGAGCTGATGGGTCGCAGTGACACAGCCGTTATATTTCCAGAACCAGTTAGCGACCATGAGGAACAAGAAGAAAATGGTAAGTCCCGATATGTATGGGTGGTACTGTTTAATGAGCCTGTATTTAGAAACCTATGCTGTATTATCATAGGTAAAATATCTAGTATCAGGTAAATATAGCTTAGCAAGTGGTCAAAAAGTAAGCGCTTAGATTATACTTTTCATCCATCTGGCGTTGTTTAAATAAGGTAGGGTACAGCAGGTATAACGAGGTAGGTGCCGTTCTGCCAGGAAAAGGTCAAATATGTATGGTCAAGTACATGAATGTAGTCACATGTGCATAAAGACTAAAACATGGTATAACAGACCTAAATTATCATACTATGTGGTCTATCCAGTAAAATTTCTCTTGAAAGGAAAAATGAAAAAAAAAAATTAAATCCAAAATTATGGTTTTTGCTCCAACCGCTGCTGTTAAACTGATTGCATAACAAAAGGTTCATAATAAGAGGTTAGATAAAGCTCTTCAAACAGTGTCGAGATCTTGAATGCAGTCATTACATTTCAAGGTGAATCACTCATCATGGCCTTGCTGCCTCCCTGTAATATTCCCTCTTCCCTCGAACTGTCATAACTACCTAGCACTGGCAGGCCCTCAGTGCCAAGACTAGACTCTCACGATTAATGAATCTCATTCACAGAGACAGAGATCCTCTCTAACCCCCACCCCACCCCACCCCACACACACACGCACGCCAACCCCCCTCCTCCCACCCACCCCTGAAAAATTCTCCATCCACTGTTAGAGGAAAAATACCCTGTTTAAAATTTGGATCTATTTATGTGTAAAACTGGGGGAATTTTTGTGTATGCCTGAAGAGCAAAGGACAGGACTGGAGCAGTAGGGCCCTCTGGTGGCAGGACAGCCAATCACTTCCCATTGAGGCAAGGCAAGATGTCAATATCAGATGGCTGTTCTGGGAATGGCTGGAGAAGCTCCCGTTATTGTGTTGTCTAAATGTTTAACGTTCCTGTGCAGGCCGCCCAGTGATGCACCCAGAATAGGTAGCACAATACATGGCGGTGCGTATTGATATTCTGCCCTGCTTTGTGATTGGATGATGAATGGGCCTGACTTCGTGGAGGCACTTTCGTGTTCCTGCGCCACTGACTCCCATCGCTCGCTCCGATCACCTCAGAAGTCGGAGATCACATTTCCATGCATGAGTCGATAAGGCCTGTCGCTTGTGATGACTGGCCTCTGTAAGCCGTTTGCAAGACCAGCAGAGCCATCACAGGGACTCAAGGGAGCAAATGGTGCCCAAATGCTGCCCAAACGGTGTCCAAATTACCCTTACAGGAATTTGTCCTGGTTCATCAGTGCTCATTGTTCTGTGTCTTGACTTTGAAGGGCACTAGTAGGACCCAGTAGAAAGTTACAGGACAAAGACGAAGTGGAAGGGGGACTGAGGGAAGGGGAGGGGGAGGGTTAGGATGATGGAAGGGAATGATGTCTTCATTTCTATCATCTACTATCAGACTATGGCACTGAAATAGAGGTAGAGACATGCAGAGAGCCAGGGTGGAGGGGTGCAGCAGTGGCTGGGGGACAGGTTTCCAGGGAAACTGTCCCAGGTTAGGTTGTGTGTCTGTGATGCTGTGAGGGAGGGAGAAGGGGGACCTGGGAAAGCAGACAGGGTGGGGTGGGCAGGGGGAGGCAGTTTGTGAGATAAGCATACACAATTTACAACTGTCCAGGGAGGCCCCAGTCACCAGTGATAAGCATGATGCATGGTAAGGGACTCACTCAGCAAAGGTAAAGTGCTGCAGGCCAGAAATGGCACCAAGAGAGCTGGCTGGCAAAAAAGGCACAGACCTCCATCCCTTCCCTGTGATCAGAGTCTAGGGAAACTAGGACTAAAAAAAAAATATCAAGTGCAGCTTCCACAGTTTTTGGCCCTTAATCATGTTTGGCATTGATCAATGGTTCACTTCTTCATTATTAATTCGTGCGTGAAAAGGTTTTGATTGGTTCCTCAGTCCAGTAAAAGTCACCTTTCCCTTCTGCGTGGACAATAAAAGAAACATTTCGTTCACAAATCCCGCCCCCGAATCCAGACTCAGAAATAGAGTATCCGGTCCCAATAAAGGGAACATTTGGCTTGCTGTCGCAGCCATTTATTGCCTCGGATTTGCAATCTTGTTGTATTGAAATGGGGCGACCTTACAGAAGGCACTGGGTCGATTTCTACTCACAAATGAGGACTCAGGGAACATAAATCGCAGGAAAAGGAAGGTTGCAAGTAGCCATTTCCAATTGTGGCTCAGGTGGTTGTGTTTGGGAAGGAGGGAATTTGCTGGGTTCCTTATGGCTCCCAGGTGTCACCAGGTGTAGTGGGAGTGGGTAATTTCAGCAGGTTATTGCCTGTTTGCCACCCCAGGCATGTGCCACCAGTGCCTAAGACCTGCGTCAGGTAATGTCACAAATGGCCGCCAGCACATGACCCACATCCAAATTAGAGAGGCGGGTTTCTTATTTGATGTAGAAAGGGAAAGGCTAGTCCAGTTTGATCCTGCATTGTCGGGAGGTGTTAAAGGCAACTGGGCTAATGGTACAATTAGAGAAAGTGTGGCCAAGGCTTTTAACAGTACCCAGAGTTTGGTGTAATGCCTACTACATTGGCAGAATCTTCCCAATGATGAGCACCAGCTGAATCCAAGACTTCATTTTAGTATAAGTAGCAGCGGTTGTGAAGTCAGCAGAAAACCTGACCATTGTATCATCAACATGTGTCCAAAATGTGGCTAGGATTATAGCAGTCATGTTAATTGTGCCCATCAGAATTTTGTCTATTTTCTCAGCATCGGCCCAGTTTGTTATGTCAAGGCTACACATCAAAAGTGGCATGGTATGTTTCTGCTGCGCCAGAGTTCTCAGCCTGTTTAGTTCCAGGTGCTGTTGCTGCTGCTATTCTACCTGGTATTTGGGCAGGTATGATAGAGGGAAAGGTGCATCCAATGTGCCTGAGACTCTCCTCCATTCTTCCCAAGCCCACTTCTACCAAATAAACTTGCCTAAAAACACTCCAGAAGCTATCTCCAAGTGTCTCCTTACTTTGTTGTTAACCTGCTGGATGACCCACCTCAGGGATTTCCATGCCATCAGTAGGGGAGGGCCTTGAGAGTGTGAAGAGACCAGGGTGAGATTCTTTCTCTGCTTGCCTTCTCCTATAGTTTCCAGGTGAACTGTTTCCAGTGACTGTACCTTTGCTGTAGGTGACCTTGCAACCCAAGGAATAAAAGCATCCTTCTGTACATGTACAATGTTATTCAATAAAAGGGCAGTAGTACTGGTTATGGCCTTAAACATTCAAGACCTGTTTAAAAATTACATAAACATAAATAAAATGTGTGGTTTATCTATTTTTCCAAGCTATAAAAATTGCATTCAAATTTTGTGAATGCCTTTAGTAAGTGCAGGGCCAAGATTTGGAGATTAATTTAGCTGTGTCATATTAAATGCACTGCCAGGTATTCCTGGGTGATTCATTTGATTCACAAAGGATCCATTCTGAGAGAATATTAAATATTTCACCGAAATCCATCAGGGAGGGTGACAGTTTAAGGGAAGGCTCCTAGTAACAGCTGGACTACCTAAACTCCACTCCAGGCAAAATTGTAGGGTAAGGTCGCCTTGGCACCAAATTCTTTCACCGGGACAGCTTTTGTCTCCTATTACTGGCCATATCCCCCCTCACACCCCCTATGCCTTCAGTCAGGGGTAAGCCAGGCCCATCCCAAATGGCGATGAACTTTTTCCCTGATGACCAAAGCCCACAAATTGCAATTAAGACCGGTGGTGCATTTGAGACACGTTGGCCATCTGGGTTGGGCCGGGATTGGATCTGGGACTGGACACATGCATTTCCCAGGACTGGAGGCCAGAATTAATCTGGTCAAACGTTTCAGTGCCTGTGTGATCTGTTTTTGGCACCAGATTCCCACCATCTCTATCATCTGCCTAATCACCCCATTTGGACAACTGGAGGGTGGGTACTGGGTGCAATTGTTTCAAAAGGTGATTTCCCTAAATGCTTTAACCCCGGGGTCATATTTCCAGCAGACCTTGTTGTATGCATACATTAACAACAGGTCAGGTGTTTGAAAAATATTAGTTTTCAAGTAAATGCCTCATTTGTATTGTGTAGGATTTTGTTGTGACATGACTGCATACAGGAAGAATGACATACTGCATAAAACAAATGCAGAATGGCCTGCCCCACTCCATTCCTATATTTAGCAGTGGGGGGTAAAACCTAGTACTCCAGCCTGACATTAACTTCCTCTCATCATAGCAGACTGAGAACACCTCAGGCAGTCACACTGTGACAGCCCTCCCTCCTCCTTCCTCAGTCTGTTGTGCTACCTTACTCCCACATGTTCCCCAGGTTATGCATTCCTGAAGGGCGCCTTCTACATTATGCATGGCATGGCATCCCTGCGTAAATGTCTCCTAGGCAGGAATACAACAGCCAAGGCAGCGCCGGGAATGGCCGTGGCAGCACTGGTTTGCATTGCATGAAGGCGCTGTATGACATTAATGTCTTTATGTCCAGTATAACATATACATTGTCAGTGATAATAAGATACGATTTGCCACAATTCTACCGTGGGGCCCTGACAGCAGTTTTCTTCTGTGTGATATTGCTGCTGGCAGCCTTCAGCCAGGACCTCAGTCACAGGCAGCCTCCAGCATTTCCCTTCTCCTCGCTCCCCTCACTCCTAATCAGCATGCTAGTTACAGGCCATTTGGTTACCTTGCAGCTTGGACAATAGAAGAAGATAATTTTGAGTGACACCTTGGCCGATCCAAGCCAATACCCGGAAGGGCTTGCTGTGCATGGTGTCAGATCTCCTTCTGTCTGGGTATTTCTCCTGCCTGTCACGATGTGTGCCCTGCCACTTTCAGGGGTCTCACTTGCGCTAAAAGACCACAGCTCTTGGTGACCCTACCACAAAGACGGCAGACCCAGTGACCGATAAATACCCCAGCAGATGAGGTACCATATTTAGCTGGTGTTGACAGTTTCTTGCTCAGTTTCAGGCGAGCAGTGGACACCTAAAGCTGTCAGCCTGTACCAGAGTAGGGTGAGGGGAGGGAATGGACAGACAGACGGTCATGGGGGTGGGGCTTAGTTTACCGCTAGGATTGCCCTAACAAGCAGGTCAGAGCTGTGGGAGGATTGACTTTCCATGCTAAATTCCATTATGGCATAAGTAACCCCTGGGCTCCACAACAGTGCTTACACCTGGTGGCCTGGGCAGGAGTCTGACACAATGTGGCCACAGATGGACCGGCAGACCAGGGGGTTGGGAAGTTACCAGGGGCAGGGAGCTGTATAATGTGCCACCTGGCAGGTTAGACAAACTGATTGGCAGCTCATAGTAACCGAACCAGGTAACACTTGATCAGGCATAACAGTACACAGGAAGGCCGCTATGCAATTTAGTCCCATTAGGGAAGTGGCACCTTCATTCAGTTCCCCTAGGAAGATCAGACATCATTTGCACAACCCCCTGTGGTTCACTGTGGGTCCCTGAGTTTCTGACCCTATGGCAGAAAGATATATTTTCAGGTGTAGCATTTCCAGCTGCACATGAGGAAAAATTGTTACAGTTTCCGGATATCTTTAAAATGTTTTTTTTTTTAATTTAAATTATTACAATTTGAAAATGTCAATATAAAAATAAAACATTCCACAATAAATGCAAAAGTTGCACAAAGTTAAATAAAAAGCTACAATGCATGGAATATACAGATGCCCCAAACTTGAACAAGGGCACCATTCTATCACTTTTTCAACCCAGTTCGAAAGCCCTGCAGCTCATGTGGCTTAGTTTATAAGGCAGGGGGTGAACCATTCTGGAGACACAGGTACAGTGTGTACATGCATCTCTAGAAGCAAAAAAGCTTGCATCATATGCCAGGTGTGATATTAGCAGTTCCAGACATGCTATCACCTAGCTCCCTGTAGGTCCAGACAGTCCCCAGGTTTTTGCAGACCAGCAGGAGATCCCAAGTAGGTACCTGATCCAGGCAGCACAGTGTAAAGGTCTCCACCCATTTCAAGGACCCTAGATTCCAGTCTCTGGATGTATATGTATGTGTGTGTCTGAGTTTTTTTGGCAGAGAGAATTCCAGGTTGAAGTGGTCCAGGCCAGGTGTGGCTGGCTGCCACCCAGGAATGTGCCACTTTTACCTCTCTAGCCAGGGGACACAGTGAAAGAAAAGGTGTGTGTAGTACATGTACCAGGATCTGGGGAGGAACAGATCAGTCTCCGAGAACTGTGCCAAGTGCTAGGTCATAGTACATGTACTGGTACTAATATTACAGTATATGAGGGATTTCAGGTAATACTACCACCTGTAGTTACATGACATTTATCTTTTGTACCAATATAGGTTCTTTCCCTTTTTTGTACTAATGCATGTTCCATGTTCTCAAATATTCATATTGTTTTTAAGAGACCTGAACACTAATAGAATACTGAGGTGCCCTCTAACATAGGTTGATGTTGATGCATTTAATGCATCAACATCAACCTATGTGAGGCAACTGAAATTATTCATGGAGATGGAATAATAAAATATGAATGCATTCATCACTTCCAGTCAGTTGTGCCATACTGGATAATTGCTTATAATAGTTTTGACAATCTAGTGAAACTTACGATGAGATAGCAAACCACTTGCCAATAGTAAATGCCCGGTTAGTGATAAACGTAAGAGATATTAATGACCCAAGGTACACATTTATCAAGGTAGGGGTACATATCATAATATTAGTCCATTTAGCAGACCTGAGCTGCCGCCATGTAGTGGGGTAGCTGGGCCAGCACCTTTCTCCATTATTTCAGTGCATGGGGACAATTGCGTTATCTGTTTGCCTAAGCTGCGGGTAAACAGCCCTACTTGATTAAATTGAATCCCTGGCTAGAGCTTCCGTTTCCAGTCATCCCTGGGTAGCGTGCCAAAACACAGGGACCTGCTCTCGCCACAATCTGCAAATCGTGCCGCTTGAAAAATATAACGGTAAATCCTTTTATGCGGGATGCCCACGAGTCCCCTTGTTTTGTTCTCGTGTGGAGGAATTGCTCGGGACCGAGCCTGAAAATCCCATCTACTCCCCTTCGTGAACCTTAAGTCCACCTGGTCGACTGTCCATTAGGTATATTGTGTACCAAGGCGTTTCATTTCCGGGACACTGGATGTGTTATTAAAGAGCTAATCAGGGAGATCGTGGCCGCCCAGATGAGACACTGAGCCCATGGCTTCAGCAACCGGCACAGGGAATGAGTGGCAAGGATAGAGGTAGCTGTGCCCAAAACAAATTTGGTCAAGCGGGCACTTTTAGGGACAAATATTCCAAGAGAAATGGCTCTGATAGGCAGTGGCGCCATTGTCCAGGTCCGTGAACACTGTGCACAGAGTCAGCAGACCTGGCTGGTGATCAATATGATTGTGCTGCCACCTGGTGCGGGTTTTCCAATGCATAGCACAGCAGGCTCATCCCAATACAGCTTGCTCTTCTTGGTACCACATCTTGTAGGAAATTTTATTTAGGCTACTGTGAATTTGAGAACACTGTAGAACTTCGAAAAACTGAATAAACCAAACAGGAGATGTTGAATTTTTTTTAATGGTTCAAAATACTGTTTGGATGCTGCATAGAGACTATATAGACATGAGGTTAAATATTTTAATGGGAAGATGAGTGGGGTTTAAATTTGATATTATCCTGTGATTTATGGGTACGAAACTCTGTGATATATTTCAGTATTTATCATAAGAGCAGTAAAACAAATGGTGACAAAACGCTAGACAAAACAATGGTGACAATTTTGAGTATGTGAAGTGCCTGCTGTGAATTGGATGACAGTTGCTGCAGAAACCAAATCCATGCAGAATTCGTGGGCAGGTGGTATGTGCGTTGTGCCCGAGACCATTACACTGCTGGCGCATAATTTGATTTTCCACCAATCAGGCAGCCAGCCCCCATGGCCTGGACTGTGCCTGGTCCTGGCTTTGTTTTTCCCCAGGTTTGGCCTTTAATTGCCTTTAGCCGTTCAGGAAGAAATTGAATATTGATGACGATCTAGCCGAGTGTTGGTCAGCTATGGCACTGTTACACCAGCGCTTTTCTCTCTCTTTTCTTTTTTTTTTTTTTTTTGTTCTCGTTTTCTTTTCACTATGATCAGCGGGTCTCCTTTCCACGACACACGCTGAGCTGTGAGTCCCCTCTGACAGGCGAATGGTGTTGTGAGCCTGGTTATGAAGAGGCCACTGCCGGTGTTGTCATTGAATCTTTTGTCCGGTGTTTGATTTATTAGCAGCGACCATTGGCCTGCGACACCAAGACAGGTGGAGTTGAAACTCTCGAGACAATAGGCGTATGCAAATTGCATGTCTGCGCCTGTGATTTTTTCCCCTGGGGCATGCGCTAATATTTGAGGTATCCAATTTTAAGCCATCTTCCCTGTTTGATAAGAATGAAGATCCTCTGGGAGTATTTGCAATTCTTCTGAAAAAAAAAAGAATGGTAAAGAAAAGCAGGCATTGTCAAAAAAAGTTGATATGCATGAGCTGTCTGCTAAGCCACACATAAAAGATAAGCACCCCTGCTGATGCATACCTTTTTTCTTTTTCACAAGTCAGGGTAATGTTTCCATCTTCTTCTCAGCCTTTTAACGTTACTGAGATAAGGCACACTTATATGTAGATAATCATATATATAAATATCATACTACGGGTATGTAACATAGCCCCAGATCTTTTGCATTGTTGTTGGGCAGATGCTGCATATCAGCCTTTTTGCCCATCCGGATTATCCCTGTATCCCAGTCCCCTTCATCCCAGGCACCACAGACCACTGTTCCTGATCTTCCGATGTTCATAATGTATGAGATGATATGGAGAGGGACTACAATAGATCCACGGCTGCAGACACTGGCCTGTAGATTAAGTCCACACAGCACACTACCTTACAACAGCGACTTTTCCATAACCGGTCTGGCATGCCAAAATTCACAGATCGTGACACATGTTATGATGAATGTGGCGGGCCTGCAGGCCTGACCAGGTGGAAGGGGGGCTGTCATAGCGCATTGTGCTCGCTAGACTTCCTAATCTCCTCAAGGGATGGCTCCCAGTCCCTGATCTACGTTAATGTCTTCTTTGTTTTACTCAAAGCAATTAGCGAACAGAAATCATTCATCATACTGCCAGCTAGAGCCGGGAGAGAGCCAATTACATTAATGCCCTTATTTGGCAACGTTTGGCCAATGCTTCAAGACACAAAGCGATTCAAACGACACAGATCCTAATGATCTAGCCTCTACTGGGAAAGTAGAACTGATAAGGGCTGACGATTTAGTGCTATGGTGTGACAGAAAGCTAAGAGAGAAAACGGTATAAAAGATGCTTCTTACAGGCTAGCATTGATCAAATGAATAAACGTAAATACCGGTACATTTAAGTTAAAATTACTGACTTCATTGAAATAAAAAAAAATGGTACAAACCACATAAGAAGAAAAAAAAATGGATAAAAGCACATTGGAAATTAGAACTGGCTTTTAGGTTGAGTAACACATCAGCTTTTCTATGATTGGCACCACTGTAATGTAATTATTCTCGATTTTGATGTTTCCAGATGAGCATAGCCAGGATGCTAAGTGTCCGCACTGCGAAAAATCATTTGACCGCCTGTACCTGCTGAAGGAACACTGGCATTCAGAACATGGGGAGAAAACCACACGCTTCAGCTGTCCACAGTGTGACGTCAGTTTCGTTCTCAAGGCACAGCTGGAGAAGCACATGGCTTTGCATTCCCCATCCTCCCAGTCCTGCAAGACCTGCAACAAGACTTTCGCCAACGTCTACCGCCTCCAGCGTCACATGATCAGCCATGAGGAAAGCACAGAACTACGGAAATTCAAGTGTCCCGAATGTGGGAAGGCGTTCAAGTTCAAGCATCATCTGAAGGAGCACATCCGGATTCATTCCGGAGAGAAACCCTTTGAGTGTCCAAACTGTGGAAAGCGTTTCAGCCATTCTGGATCCTACAGCAGTCACATGACCTCCAAGAAGTGCTGGGTGGTGAACCTGAAGATGAGAGGTGGGGCCGGAGATGGCGGCAGTCCACAGAAGCCAGAGGGTCTTGTACGACCATTGGTTCCCAAGGCATTGGAGAACGTAAACGGTCTGGATGTCAATATGGCGTCCATGTTCAATGCAGGGCTCTTTCCTCAACAGTTTATTCCATATGATCCCAGTACAGCAGCCACTCAGATGATGGCGCAGCTGAACGGTTCGACTGCAGCTGCCGCCGCAGCTTTTCTACCAGGTCATCTACCGCCATTTACTACCAGTCATATGATCAGTCCCATGATTCCTTTCACCTGCCCGTCCTTGCCAGTGGAGAACCATCGTGAGCTTTTGGAGATGATGTCCGGAAAGTTTCCCGCCCAGCTAAAAGGTGTTATGGATGGGAAGAGCGGACTTGCACATACCATGGTGTCCCCTGGAAAGGACAACAACAAGGTCACTGTGGATGAAAATCAAAATAAAGAACTCATACAAAAAGAAGCTAATGGAAAGGTTGAGCTCTGCAGTTCCCCAGCTAAAGCCATAACAACACCCATGCTTGGAGCCCAATCCAAGGTTGTGCCTGATGTTCCATCCACTGCCAATCCTGGATCTCCTCACCAGCGGTCTACTAATATGGAGAAGATCCAGAAAGTTCTGGATATTGTTGGAGCTGCAGGTTCCCAGGAGCAACATCAGAGCAAGGACGGACATTCCATTGTTGAGGCAAGTGCCATCACAAAGGCAGCGGGTTCACGGTCGGCAAGCCCAGAGAAGAACCTGGAAGAGGAGAGTTCTTCCCTGACACTGACCGCCTTGGCAACGGCAGCCACAGAGCAGCTACAGCAGCTTATCAAGTCTGAGTCCACTCAGGACAAAGAGAAAGGAAAAGAGTTGGAGAAAAGGTTTAACGCCAAATCCTCCGAGTTGGTCTGTCGCTTCTGCCAGCAGCAGTTTGCAAGCCCCATTGACCTCCACCAACATGAGCGTTACCTGTGCCGCCAGAACAAGGCCATTCAGCTGGACCGCGACTCGACCAGGAGCAACGGGGCCACCACCCCCTCCAGTATCTGTACAGACAAGACCGAGGAAGATGGCATGGTGGACATGGATCATAGCCCAGACTCCGACAGGAAGATTCGGGTGCGCTCCATGATCAGCGAAGAGCAGGTCCAGGTGTTGAAAGCTTTCTACCAGACCAACCCAAGACCCAATAAGTTCCATTTGGATCGCCTGGCACAGACAGTAGGCTTCCCCAAACGTGTGGTCCAAGTCTGGTTCCAGAACATGCGTGCCAGAGACAGGAGAAAGGGACGGCCACTGCCCAGTGTTGGCTCCAGTCAGAGCTTGACCAGCCCTGGGGCTCCCATCTCTACCCCCCAGCTGAAGCTGAGCCCTGGCCATGGCCCCAGTATCACCCCACCTGCCTACATTCCCCGTGTCCCCCAGGTTGCTATGCCAACCTCCCTCCTCAAACCTCAGGTGTTGGAAGCCCCAATGACCAGTTCCAGTCCCCAGGTATCTCCTCAAAACCTGACCGTCCCGCGATCCGGGGACCAGCCGTTGGATCTGACAGTGAGGCGACCAGAGGTGGAGAGAAAGAACCAGCAACAGCAGCCAGTCAGCGCTGACCTTACTCCTGCCACAGCGGAAGGCGAGGTCCTCAACCTCAGTCTCAAAGCCACAGAACAACAGTCTCCCAGCAGTGAGGCAGCCAGTGCCAACGGCAGGTCATCAGCTCCACCAGCTGGACTGGAAAACTCCGCAATATTCAAATACATGCAGCAAGAAGGCCTCTTCTCCAGCTTGAATTCCGCCCGCTCCAAATCTCTAAGTCCCAGACATTATTTACCAGCTGTGGCGAGTACCGCTGAGCAGCCGATGGCCGCCCTGACCATCAACACCATACCTGCCCATAGCAGCAGTTACCCCGCAGCCCTGGCACTGAGTGGAGGCTTGGAGGGAGCCGGACTGATCCGTCCAGCTCACCAGGCTCTCCTTACTTCCACTCCCAAGAAAGGTTGTTCCCCGGCTGCAGGCCTCCCTGGCTCTGTCCCTTCCCCCAGTCTGGCCTCCAGTGGCCTACCTTCCCCCCCAAGCAGCAGCTTTGACAGCAGCTTCAACTCCTGCCACTCGCTGGAGAGTGCCACCACCAGCAGCGAACCAGGAAAACACGACCTCACAGACAAGCCTAAGCGCGCCAGGAAAAAATCCTGGCGGCAGGTGAGTCAGCATGTAAGTATTGCCGCCCCACCGCAACCCCGTTTGTATTCGTACTCTTGTGACATATACAGGCTGAAAGGTTCTCAAGGGCATATTGGCAGAAATTGCCATTGCCTTCAGCCAAGTTGTTACAACGATTGCAACCTTTCAGGCTGGCATATGCTACAGTTATATATTATAACGTGTTACCTTTGTTAAAGTGAAATGTTACTTAAAGCCTTGTGTGTAAATTTGTATGCCCTTCTGGTATTGAGTTTGGTGTTAAAAGTGTGTGCACATTCGTGAATGTATCCCTGCACAGCTTGGCTTTGATATTGTGAGGTGGCCAGTCTTGTTGTTTGTGATGAATGTGCGGTTATATTGTACACAGCTTTAATTCTTCAATAACAACATCAATTCATATATATAGAAGGCAGTATGGAATAGGTTCATGTAATAAATTTATTATGAAGATAAGCTCTACGCACAGGAATAAATTTGGTACCTTCACAGTGTGAATGGGGGTTTCGTAAGTGGGACAGTCTTATATGATTGCATTATGACAGGAGTAACTTCTGTGCCATTCACTAGGTGGCCTCTTTTATCATCTGCACCCATTCCTCCCAATACAGGTGGAAGCTGAGGAGGTTCAGAACAGCTTTGAGGAAGGCTTGGAGGAAGACGGTGACCAGCCACTGAGGAAGAAACGGCGCTCATGGAAACAACACAGAGTGGATGCCGTGGAAGGCCTATATGCCTGTGATCAGTGCGAAAAGATGTTCAACAAGCAAAGCTCCCTGGCACGTCACAAGTATGAACATTCAGGTAGGAGTGAGACACAGCAAATGATGTTTGCATTTCAACATTACAATTAACTTATCTGCATGTCAAACAATAATTCCAGATACGTTAAATAAGGCGCCATTTCTAGTAGAGAATTACTTGTACTTAAAAAAAAACAAAAATAAGAAAAAAAGTCATGCCTTTGAACTGTGTTCTGTTCTAACCTTAGGTGGATAGGTAGTGTACTTGTTACTGAAGAAAAACAGCAAAATTGAGTTTCATCAGAAATGAAATGTTCTGCAGTAATACATTTTTGTTCTATTTATTTTCGTTCAGGCCAGCGTCCCTTTCCCTGTGACATCTGCAGCAAGGCCTTTAAGCACAAACACCACCTCACTGAGCACAAGAGGCTCCACAGCGGAGAGAAACCCTTCGAATGCAAGAAATGCGGCAAGCGCTTCAGCCATTCTGGCTCGTATAGCCAGCATATGAACCACCGCTACAAGTACTGCAAGCCCCTGATGGGAGGAGGAACCGACTGCGAGGAGGAGGAAGAGGAGGAGATAGAGGGGGTGACAGAAAGTCTCAACGGGGACCTGAACTAAGGTGCCACAGCAGGGCTCTAATCAAAAAGTTCTTTCTTGTTACAAGTGATATTTAGTCATTCCTTTACAAGTTGACCAGTAAGTTTCTATGTTGTGTAAGTTAGCTAGCTAGGGTATGATGTTTTGTTTCATTGTATTGAACTGGCATTAGTCCTAGCTGAACTCTGCAGAAGAGCCCATGATACCTGAATATGCATTCCTTCAGATCGTGTCGATGATACACTGTATGTACATAACTGTTTCCATTAGCTTAACTGGTTAACATCTTGTTTCTAGGTAATGCTAGTAGTTCTTTTTTGCTTGTTCACTATGCACTTCCATAGCATTCCTTTTTACGGAGACATCAGGTATTAGAATTTTGGTGAAATTTGAAGATTTAGGTAAAGAACAACCAGTCAGGGCTCTTTAGAGTACATACATGTACATTGTGTGTTCATGCCTTGTGTATTTCGATCAAAGTTGTCTTGTTTGGGAAACCTTTTCTTGTGTTGAGGTTGTACATTTCCATTTTGACCAATTAAACAGTTTAACATGGCTAAACTTTAAATGGATTCCGGTTTTTGAGATGGTGCACATTGTGGAGGTTGTTAGTTGGTGGGATGTGTTTTTTTTTCCAGAAGCTTTATTCATATTCTTTTGTTGCAAGTTTAGTTCACATTCAAAATCTGGTCATGAAATGTGGCATTACAATAACAGGAGATATATGTTGGTGTTAGATTTTAGCTTTACATTTGGAAACTTCCATTTGCATAGCCAGCAGTTTCACTGCATTCTATGTGCGCGCTTGCGACATCCAGGATTTACCTGTATATATATATATATATAAATCACAGGTGTATGTATATACAGTGGTCCCTGCGATTTAAGACCGCCCATTCATCCAGCAAAATATGGTCTTAAACTGAATGTGGTCTTAAAATAGAGGGATATTTATACTGAACATATACAAGTGGTGTTATTGATATCCGGTCTTAAAATGCAGGGGATTGTTAAATAGAGGGGTCTTAAATCGCAGGGA
>JAAUYG010028182.1_pt1 | contig 16616 bp, 11 predicted proteins | sample 7278091 | NCBI WGS metagenome assembly JAAUYG01 (sample SAMN14350201, study PRJNA611818) | marine sediment metagenome | isolation source: surface marine sediment (0.6m) | place: French Polynesia: Moorea | collected 2018-08 | reverse complement strand
GACCCACCCCCCCACATTTCTCTCAAAATCTAATCACTTCATCCCTGGGTCAGAGGGACGGCTCCCCCAAAAAATGAAGTTGATTGGTGAAATAGTTTTTGAGATATCTTGTTGACAGACACACACACACAGACAGACAGACGCACATGAGCATCGCAATAAACCCCGCCCAGCAGAGGCTGGCGGGGTTTAATTATTCTAGTCTGTACAATTTAGAGTTAGTTTTGAGATTAATGTTATCGACAAAGTCAAAAGCTACTGTAAAATAAAATCCTTTTATTATTGATCAAGATTAAAACTTTTGTTACTCTAAATTAAGACTACTATTACTGATAAAGATAAAAAGTTTTATAAAATAAAACTTCTGGTCTGGACTCCGGAGTTGTGGTGATGTGGTGCATCTTTCAAAAGTTATTACTGAAAACTTTTATTTAGTGGTATGCTGAAGTACATTCTTGGCTCTTGATAAACATTGAGCTACTTGGTGCGGTTAGCACTAAGAAGTGCATCCAGTATAAATTACTTACATTGATCTCTCTCTTTCAGAACAATCGTAAGCTCATCTTCATTGACAGCCCGTCCAAGTTGAACGAGTACATCGACGTTGACCAGCAGAAGTTGCCGGGGGCAACCCTGTCATTGGAAGAAGATCTCAAAGTGTTCAACAACGCTCTCAAACTCTCACATAAAGACACCAAGGTCTCCAACAAGGTCAGTGAGGTTGTCGTCATAGCAACCACAAACCAAAATATGCAGATAATCTAACCAGGTTAAGGTATTAAAAGGCTTGACAGTTAGCGAACTGTCATGAAAGGTGACAATATCCAGGTGTTCTTTCGTTGGGTGGAGTACATCATACTAGGTTAAATGTATTAAGAAGCAATACAAGTAATAAGTAAATTACTGTTTATGTAACTAGGACCAAGGCATGTTGAACTACCCCTTTTTGTAAAAGTTTTCAGTTAAATGGGCCCATTTCCCCAAAGAATAAACCATCTCGTGTAAAAAAACCCTCTCCCTGGCATTAAGTATAGAAATTCAAAAATTTTCAGCTTCCACACATTCCACACATTTAAACTTAATACGTAAATGCAAGGAACTGGTTTAAAAAGCCATACTTGCAGTTTGAACTTTCCTTGTGCATGTCATTACCAACACTGACTTTGACCTGTCGAGTAGCTTGTTCCGTAACAGCTCCATGCCTGGTAGACCATCAGATATCACCCTTCACTCTGAGAACAGCGTACGGGGAAGCACGGTGTCCGCTTGAACAATCCCATTATTGTATATGATTGTTTGGGCATAAAACACGATGAGAGCTATTTGTGGCTATGTACAGTGAACACTGTCAGCCAGAATAATCATAACCATCGCTCCACTGATCTGTTATTAAACATCACAGGTGTGTTTCCATGGTTTCAGGTGGGGCCAAATGCCATCCAGGTGACATCGTCGGAGAAGAGTAAGGTTCTAGGTCACTCGGTACTCCTCAATGACGTCTATTATGCTTCAGAGATTGAAGAGGTAGGAACTAGGAAGCAGAGCAGTGAATAATTACTATAATAATATAGTAACTGATGGGACTTACGTTCACTTTTAAGTTGTCATAAATTTAGTGTTAGATGCTCTAATGTCATGTCAATATTGGCACTGTCAGGCTATGTATGGGATCACTGGTCTCCTTTTCTCATCACGAAGACCATTTAGCAGGACTTTGCATGATTTGAGTGACCTTGTCCCGAATTACTATGATCAAGTTTTACAGCCGCAAAATTATCAGTACCTAGCATTGATGTACATTGTATGTGATTCTGTGAAATAATTCTGTCCCCATTAGAGAGGTGTCCGTTGGTGCGAGGTAGCATCAGATGCAAAGATTGTGTCCTCTCTAGAAAGGGTGTCCTTTAAGACAGGGCCCTCTGTAATGCTAACCTGGTCTAAGGTTACAGAAACTTCTTAAGTTCTAAAGTTATTTTTTGACAGACTCAGCAAATGTAATTGATGAAGAATGTGACCTAAGACTTAACGTGGACTTGAGTATTTTCAAGACACCAGTCCTCATCTCAGTTCCCAATACCTGAGTCTGTGTGACATGTGTTTATGTTTCTATGTGACAGGTGTGCCTGGTGGATGACAACCAGTTCACCCTGACCATCACCAATGAGAGCGGTCCCCTCAGTTTCATACATAACGACTGTGACAGTATCGTCCAGGCTATCATACACATCCGCACTCGCTGGGAACTCTCACAACCGGTACGGCACTGGAGACTGCGGACAGACACCAGAAATAGAGGCTATGGGATTGTAGCAGTAGTAGTAGTGGTAGTAGCAGTAGTAGTATTACTAGTAGTTACTTCTAGTAGTTAGCAGTAGTCATTTTAGTAGCAGGAGTAGCATCATTCTGTATTTGCAAATCGCATACATAGGGTGAGTACATACCCCCCAACAGGGCCAGATCACCAGATTTATCTGACCAAAAATTACCAATCAGCAGAAATAAGAATGGTCTTATCACCAACATATTAACGTATTACGAGAGTGTGGACAGCCATTTTCACGCTGCACTCTGGTCATGTAGAGAACGTTTCATGTGCCAGATATATAGTCAATCACCAATCACGCATTTTCTACAGGGCCCAATAAAGGTGCACAGAAAATGTACTCCCCCTATATACATTGTATGTACAAACAGAATAAAGCGTGTGATGTCCGCTGATTGGAGGCCTTACATCTTAGCCTTATAGGCTGCAGCTTAAATACAATAGAGGAAACAAGCAAAGTGGGGTCTTGTGTTAAAAATAACTAATGTTAAGAATATGTTTTGAAGATGTCTGCTTGCAAAATCAGTGGAAAAAGGAAAGAGAAAACAAGCTCACATACTCTCTGGCATTTCTAACAGTAGACACATGCTAATCAAGTAATTATATTTAATAAGTGAAGTTTGCAGGAATGTTTCTTACATGTCATATCTCTACCAAAAATTCATCTGAGGGTAGTCATGACCCTAACTTAGTGTTTAGTAATTATACGTTTAAATAGACACCCTGAATGCATACACTGCAGTATAAAATTTGTATTCATTTCAGGATTCTGTCACTGTACATACCAAGATCCGCCCCAAAGATGTCCCAGGAACGCTACTGAATGTGGTATGTACCCATGCCAAAACTTTTAAAATAATACTTGGGTTTTACTTTACACCTAAAACCATTGCAAACAGGGGTCAGAGCTTCTCAATTTCTAGTTTTCTATGGACTATACCAAATATCTTTAACTGCTAGTAAACTTTTTTGACCTGTATTCTAGATTATTCATTCAACATGTGCAATATGATGCCTGTTCTTTAAGTACTCAGTTCTGTCTGAACATTCACATTACCAGGTAATCTCATGCAAATACATGCTTTGACCCATCTGCAACAGTGAATCGTAATGTTAATACAGTAGAACCTTTCTCGAAAGATAGCCCCATTGGCCATAAAAATGTAGTGTGTCATGACAGGTGGTCTTTGCCGGCAGATTCAGTTACACTGAAGATGTAGGACTGTCTGCCTAGAAGTTTGGTTTTTCAAGACAGGTGGTCTCGTGGCAGTGGTCTCCAAAGACAGGTTTCACTGTACATTGTATTATTTTCTTTCCCTCCAGGCCCTGTTGAACCTGGGCAGCTCAGATCCCAGCCTTAGATCGGCCGCCTACAACTTGCTGTGTGCACTCACCCAGACATTCGACCTCAAGATAGAGGGGCAGCTACTGGAAACAGCGGGTACGTGCTGCAGGATTCTGCCTTTCTCACTCATGACGATATCAGATCGGTCATCACACCTATCAAGATGTCGACAAAAAGAAGATGACTGAAGATCATGTAGATTAGTCAGTGTTTAGAATAATGAAATGTGTCCATGAAAATACCCAGGGTATTGTCAATTCTTTAAATTTACATGATATACTAAATACAGTGTTAGTGTTAGTTGGAAGTTTATTGCCAAGTTTAAATATCAAAAAACTTTTAAATACCTGAAGTAGGCGCAGTAAAGAATCCCAATAAATTATTTCTCTGCTGAATTATAACTTGTTTGCACACTTTGCTACCTGTCTACTCCTTCCAACAGGCAAAATCATTGAGTAATAAGTTTAAAACTTAGCTGAGCAATGTTTTGGTGAAACCCCAGCTTAAGATCATCCCGGAGCTTAAGATCATCCCGGAGCTTAAGATCATCCCGGAGCTTAAGATAATCCCAGAGCTTAAGATAATCCTGGAGCTTAAGATAAGCCTGGAGATAAGATAAACCTGGAGTTAAGATAAGCCTAGAGCTTAAGATAATCCAGGAGCTTAAGATAATTGCAGAGCTTAAGATAATCCAGGAGCTTAAGATAATCCAGGAGCTTAAGGTAATCTCATAGCTTAAGATAAGCCCCGAACTTAAGATCATCCTGGAGCATAAGATCATGATCCCCGAAATAAAAAAAACGTGAATAATATGTTGCTTCAGAATAAAGACCACCTCAGAATTAAAACCACTTTAATTCTGAAATTGCTGCAAGTCTTAATTCCGTGGTTCTACCGTATTTAACCAATGGAAATGTAATGGCTTTAATCTTTTCCCAGGTCTGTGTATCCCTTCCAACAACACCATCTTCATCAAGTCAATCAGCGAGCGTCTGGCTGCCAACGAGCCCCATCTCACCCTGGAATTCCTGGAGGAGTGTATCCAGGGATTCCGGAACTCCAACATAGAGATGAAGCACTTGTGTCTGGAGTACATGACTCCGTGGCTGCCCAACCTTACCAGGTAACATTGGGGGTGGGGGTTTCAAAAATACTTAAGCTTAAGTTTTGACTGGTCAGATTCTTAGCTAATCACATTGTCCGGTTAGTGACTTACCATTAAGTCAAAACTTAGACTTACCGGTACGTATTTTTGACAACTCTGGTATGGTACTGGCTGAAATGTCCATTATTCTGTGTATTCTTAGAACAGCAAAAGTTGCAGGAACATAAGATGGAAATGAATACGATTAAACCAATCCATACATTGTCCCCTGGGGTGTAAGACTGCCCAGTCAGCCTTTGCTTTGATTCACAGTGCAATTTTGTTGTAGAAACATGGAAGACTGCTATCAAAATGGTTATACCTTAAACATGAAAACTTACCTGATTCACTTTATGATGAAATTGCCCACTGCAGGCTTTGCATATCTGCTATTTTAGGTTCTGTAAGCACACTGATGAGAACAAACGGCAGAAGGTGGCGCTGATTCTGGATAAGCTGATCACCATGACAATCGATGAAGTCGAGGTGAGTGGTTGTTAGCACAGAAAAGCTATAGTTACAAAATATTAATAGTCATCAGTAATGTTTTGTACTTTGTAAATATTTCTGTATTTCTGATAAGTCACATGATAGTAAACGAAGAACCTGGAGTTTTCCAGACAAAAAAAAAAAAAAAATCTGTAGCATATCCAGAATATAATACTTTTCGTCATCCAAGTCAATGGAGACCTAATCAAAGTCAACAACAGAAGTAATGTTTAAATTTCTATCTGTATCTAAAAGATGGTAAATAATAGGTACATGAAGAAGATTTTAATCAATATTATCTGTACCACAGAGTTAACCCCACCTAATGCTCCTCCACCCCCACCCCCCAGATGTACCCCTCCATCCAAGCCAAGATCTGGGGTAACATTGGTCAGGTCTCTGATCTGCTTGACATGGTGCTGGATAGCTTCATCAAGGTAAGGATAGAAATGTTATTGGTCCTGTTAACAGTTGGCTTGATTTGGTTGTCTAGATACATTATTACATTACATTTCGGCTGTAGGTTCGTGTTCAGGTGTTTTTGATTAATTCTTAGCATTATTGCCTCTTTTGAATGGATTTGTCAGCTAGGTCAAACACTAAATTTTCAATAATAATTTTTTTAGTGTATGTATAATAAATTATCTGGCCACAAGGCACTAATAGCTTTAAATTAAGCGGCAGGTACCTGTATTTTAAGACCACCTGTTCAGCCAGAAAAATGTAGTCTTAAATTGAAGTTGGTCTTAAAAGGCAGGGATGTTTATGTAGAAAATATAAGAGTGGTGTCACTGATCCCCAGTCTTATAATGGAAGCATCTTAAATATCAGGGACCACTGTTTCGTAAGTTTCCATCACTCAAAAATATAAAAGAAATTTGCAAACTGGTATAAATAAGACACTGCAAAAAAATGTATTTGATTTGTACCATCTCGCTAATTTTCTGTAACATTTGACTTTTGATCTTTCCAGCGAAGTGTGACCGGTGGCCTAGGGTCTATCCAGGCAGAGATCATGGCTGACACGGCGGTGGCACTGGCCTCTGCCAATGTCCAGCTGGTGTCACGGAAAGTCATCGGCAGGCTGTGCCGGGTAAATACAACCCAATGTACACTCAGTGGAACCTCATTCTGCAACCACCTCATAATAAAGACCACTGCTCACTAGTACCAAAACTGCGTGTTCTGTGTTTGGTGGTTTTAGAAATACAGCCAAACCTGCTTTAAAGACAACCCATATATAAGACCACCTGCTTATAAAGACCACATTTTACAGGTCCCCGGGTGTATACTTTCCATGCTATTGAACCTGCATATCAAGACCACCTGTGTATAAGGACCACGTTTTGTTGGTCCCTAGGGTGGTCTTCATATACAAGTTTCACTGTAAGACCACCTCAGACTTAAGACCACTGTTATAACAGTCCCATGGGTGGTCTTAATTCTGAGGTTTCACTGTGCATTATTCCTAACTCATGTATTATCTGTGGATATTGAAGGACTGTGATCTAATATGAAAATACAATACAAAGGCAAAAGACATACCTGCTCACATACAGGCTGAAGGCAATCTTGTGCAGCATTGAAAGCTTATCACTTTAGTGTATCTGCATGGACATTGCTCCTAGATCATCCAATAGAGCATGACCAACCCCATTGGCTGTAATAGTGTGAACTCCAAAACCTTTCATGAGAGGTTCTATTACACTGTAATGTAGAATCTACTGCTGCAAAGCTACTAGTCTTATATTTCAAGATGGATAATTATTCTCTCATGGCATTTGTCTCTCATCACCAGTTTTACTCTAGAATAGGTGACGGTGTTTACAGGCATGTTATAATAAATTATTGCTATGTGTCCTGTCCTCTAGCTGATTGACAGAACCTGCATGTCCCCGACACCGACACTGGAGCAACATCTGATGTGGGATGACATCGCCATCCTGCTCCGATATCTCCTCATGTTGTCCTTCAACAACTCCCTGGATGGTAAATTGTGACGGTCTATATCTATGGTCTGCCATAGTTGTAACACAAGTTAATGCTTTGATTACTAAAGGTTTAATTACAGATTGGTTTAGAATATCAGTAACTAGGATTTCTTTTTATACATCTGCCTGAAGCAGCCATTCAGTTCAGTTGTTTATGTCACACTTTCATTCATAACTAGCCTAATGTAACTTTAGCAATATGGTGTAGCATTAATGATGGCCAACAATGTGTGGGTAGTCACATGTTTTATTAAGACAGTTGTCAAAGAGGCCAATCAAATAGGCACATTTCGTAACAGTCATAAATGGAAATCATTTTCGTTAAGCAATTTGGCTAACCTGAATAATTTTTCAAATAAAGATACAAATTTAAAACACTTGACCAATAGCTATAAAGTAAGGGTTTGTAAAATAGAGGAACCGCTATACAGCACTCCCCCTCTATTAAGGCCACCCTATTACCAAGAAATTATTGCCACATTAGAGAGGCGACCTTTGGTGAAAGGGAGAACTAAATGCATTGAATTTCACAGGAGTAGCAGCAGAAGATTTTTGGGCACACTGGGGAGGATTGAGTCTTTGAGAGTAGAGTGGAGACTAAGGGAGGAACACCTGTATTATCACTGATTATACCTTTCCATGTGTAATGTGTATGATTGTCTCCCCCTCTCAGTGGCGAGTCACCTCCCTTTCCTGTTCCACATTGTCACCCTACTGGTGTCCACGGGTCCCCTGTCACTGCGGGCCTCCACCCACGGTCTCGTCATCAACATCATACACAGCCTGTGTACCTGTGGACAACTCAACTTCGGCGGTAAGACACCAAGGCTGAAAAATCAGGTTGAACCTCGTACCATGATAAATATAAAATACTTGAGTAGTTAAGCATATAAGGTGATACCTTAGGTCATTTTATAAGAATCATATGCTTACTCACAGGTAGGTACAATAGTGAAGGCATATTGAAAATAAAGTTGCTAATTGTGAAAACAGCTGGTTTGCCTAAAACAGATTTCTTGAAAAAAGACTTTTAAAATTTCTTGCCACCTAGTATTAAAAAAAAATATCTCAAAACAACGTGTAAGTTTGTGGAAATACTGTAAAGTATTCCCCATTATTTGCAGTTACTCTTACTTTGCAATTAACATAAAGTAATCAATCATTTAGGATTGTCAGGCATCTAGACCTAAACACAAAGCCCAGTGGAACCCCACAATTAAGACTGCCCATGGCTGAGGCCAAAATGGTCTCAATTCTGAGATGGTCTTTAGCTTTGTTTGTCTCTGTTGTATAGATTCAATTTCTGTTGATTTGGTGATAAATCATTCCACCGTCTTTATATTTACAGAAGACGCTATGCGTATGCTAAAGATGTCCCTGACTGAGTTCTCCCTGCCCAAGTTCTACCAGTTGTTTGGAATCAGCAAGGTCAAATCAGCCGCGGTGAGCGCCTTCCGCTCCAGCTATCGGCCTGGTGACCGCTCATTTGCATACACCCCACCTGAGCAGGAGAGAATGTCGCTGCAGTCACTTGAGGTTGTGACTGACGCCCTGCTGGAAATGATGGAGGTATGGAAATAAAAGTAGAAAGAGCTCCCAATCCTCCCCCCCCCCCCCCAATCACCACACCCCGGTTGACTGATTCTCGATTGGAAATTTGGAAAGAGAAGCAGAACCTGTCTTGAAAGACCCCCCTCCCCATCCCATCCCACCACCACCACCAACCCTGGTGGCCATAAAAATGTGGTCTCAATATGGGTGGTTTCTGCTGACAGGTTCCGTTATATTTACAGTGTAGGACCTGTCGGAAATGTGTGGTCTTTCAAGACAAGTGGTCTCTTGAGAATGGTCTCTCAGTACAAGTTTTATTGTAACAAAGAAAAAGGAACGGGCTGTAGTTCGAAACTTGAAGGTATAGGATGTCGTTTACCATTTGATGTTCTGTGGTGTGTATGCTGCCATTGAGTGGCTAGGCGTGATGAGCCGACATCTGCAAGGAATTGCTGCATTGTCTCATGCTGAGTCTTTAGATGCCATAATTTCTAATCAAAAAAATTGCCACATTAAAAAAAATAATGTAGATCCAAAGTGAGCTAGTTACAAATGAGGTTAGTGCTTGCAAAAATATTGGCCAAACTGTTTTCGTAAGGTTGCAAATTGTACATGAATGATACTGCACAAACCACAATGAGGACATTAAAACATTGCGGTACAGTAGACTCCAGAATTAAGCTGACGCACGGTTGGGGACTCAATGCCACATTGGTCTTAAGAATTCTGAAGCCATCTTAATTCTAAAAGAGTTTTGTACTATTGTTTAATTTTTGGCGATCCAAGAAGTAGTCTCAATACTAGTGTGTTTAATTTCCGGGGTGGCCTTAAGTGGAGGTTCCACTGTATTTGTCTTCAATCTGTTGGTAGTAACATCTTCCTGTTCTCCCGTTCCAGAGCTGTATGAAGGAGATGGAGGAATGTGGCTGGTTACAGCAGTGGACAGACCTCGCCAAACGCTTCGCCTTCCAGTACAACCCCGCACTGCAGCCCCGCGCCATCATAGTGTACGGCTGCATCAGCAAAACCGTCACAGACTCCGAGATCAAACAGCTACTCCGGATTCTGGTCAAGGTCAGGGTCACTGAGAGGTCACAAGGTCACTGAGAGGTCAAAGGGTCACTGAAAGGTCACAGGCTTAAATATCATATTCACTGTGTCTGGACCACCAAGACACTACTGCATTATCTGAGCAAATGACATATGGGATAGTGTAGTTATCTGTATGTAAAGGTCACAATATCCGATCATTGAAAGGTCGCTCTAGGGTTGGATATTTTATACCTCCGTCCACACAGCTTAAATAATGTACACCCGTCCTCTAATAATGAGGCCCGTCTATTTGCAAGAAACTGTGGCCTCATCACAGAGGTGGCGTTTTGCAAGAGGGAAAACAGCGATTTCATAGTGAGAAGCAGTAAAGATTTTTGGCCACCTTAGAGCATGGACTATGTACAGTGTGTCCAAATACAGAGGGAAGGGCCACCATGAGTGTGTTATGTGTAAATATTCATTGACTTGTATTTCCCGCAGGCCCTGGAGTCGTACACTGATCTGACCCTGATCGAGGCTATCATCATGTGCCTGACCCGCCTCCAGCCGTTACTGCGGTCGGACTCCCCCATACACAGACACCTGTTCTGGGTGGCTATCTCCGTGCTACAGCTGGACGAGATGTCGCTGTACGCCGCCGGGCTGGCTCTGCTGGAACAGAATCTACACACGCTGGACAACATGGGGCTGTTTGACGGCAACACTGTGAGGGAGCTATATAGTTACAGCGTACAGTGGAACCTGTCTTGAAAGACCACCCCATATGGCATAAAAATGTGGTCTCTCAAGACAGATGGTTCTTAGTGACAGGATCAATTACATTGAATGCAGGAACTACTGCCAAGAATACCTGGTCTTTCAAGACAGGTGGTCTCTCATTGCATTAGTCTCTCTAGACAGGTTTGGTACAGTGAAACTTCATATTGCAGCCACCTTACAGTTAGGACCACTGTGTGGCCATAGTAAAGCTGCATTTTCAATGTTAAGAGGTTGAGAAATAATGTAAAAAAAGACCACCTGCCAATTAAGTCCACTTTAACCCTTTTGGCACAGGAGACGACTATAATTACCAAAAAAAAAAAAAAATATGTACTGGTAGGTACAAAAAACAATCCAGTGCCAAATGGTATAACTCAGTCCCAGGGTTGGATGTCCTTATTGTGAGGTTCCATGGTACATGATATATTTGTAGTATTCCAATCCCGAACATGTTTCTACTCCAATCTGTCCTTGGCAGCCAGGTCACCTAATACCTCGTTTGAAGGAACCCCAAGTAATTTTGCCACACATTTCTACTATTGGGCCTCTTTGATGCCCTGCAAAGCTTGAAATTGAATATTGCTGTGGAAGTTACTGAGCAGTAGAAAACAGTCTTTGAACAGAAAGGAATGGTTTTGTTTTAGAGTGAGGGAGAGAGAAGGATTGAACCATAATGATTGGTAGTTCCACATATTTATGGCCACATTAGCCAGGACATACCCAGTAGAATGGTCGCAGTGACAGGAAGTTGCGTTTTTCTGCTTCACTGCTCTCACTCATACTCTCAAACCCCTTGTTGTCTGCTCCCAGAGCCTAGAGAAGATGATGATGGAAACCCGCGAACCCCTGGAATGGCATTTCAAACAGCTTGATCACTCCATGGGACAGAGCTTCAAAACCGACTTCAACTTCGCCATGGTGGGTCATCTCCTGAAGGGATTCCGGCACCCGGCAACAACCACCACCTCCCGGACCATACGGGTTCTCAACATGCTGCTCTCCATAGTGGCCAAGTCTTCTAAGAGGTTGGTTAATCTGTCAGGAGCTTTATCTTGCATGTAAGACAATCACGAAAACTTAGTTTTTTTCGCCAAAGAAGGAGGCTCAGGTGTGATTCGAACCTGGTCTTTTTCCGTTAAAGAAAAATATCTAATGCTGTATAGCATGCAAAAGCCAGTACCTCTTCTGCTTTCGCCACCAAGGCTGCTGGAATTGCCAGTGGCTTGGTCCATATTTCAGCTCTGTGCGTGCTATCTTTCACTGCAGTAAAAGTCAAGGCTTGTGCCTCCTACAGGCGAGTAATACTCATACACCATATAGTGGCGAGTTCTTTGGTGATGTCTTACATGGAGGAATTATCTAATTGTATTGAATCTGAAATGTGAGACAGATGGAAGACGTTTGAGCTTTCGGCATTTCTGTAGACTATAGTCGACTGCTGGGCTAAGGGTGGGAGGCGACTGAAGTCAAAAGGATTCAAAATAGGTTCTAGAAAATTCTACACTGGGAAAAACACAGAAAAAAATACCACACCGAAAGAGTTAAATCTGAGAGTAAGCCATGGGATTGTATTCAACGTTATACAGTCGCGTAATCTGCTGTAATTCTGTAACGTTAGAATAATAAATTTTATATCAAATGGAATGGTAGATGTTTTAGGCCCCCTACTTTGGCAAATGATCTCTGACCAAACTGGGCTAAGCAAAAATAATTTGTTCTTTCTGGCCATCGAAATCTTTATCTTCATCCTGTCAGACATTAAGTTAAACATGCTTTCTGAATGCTAGCAAAGCTGCAGTTTCTATTCGGTATGCAGGTAATGAAGCCTTACACGCGTTGTAACACCCTCTGTATATGAACTTCGCGGTATCTAGTGAAATGTTTGTCCTGGTTTTGTGTTCCAGAGACAAATTTGAAGTCACACCACAGAGTGTTCCCTATCTGGCCGGTGAGTTGACATAAGGCTGAAGCATTGTTTAAAATATTACAAAAAACATAATTACCAAAATATTGGACTGCTGCAATATTCCTTGTTCTCTATGGTACAGTGACTGGTAGAGTTAGGTGACAATCAGGCTTGGACAATTTGAAAATTAGCTAAAGTATGTTGTCAACAAGGGAGCCTTACAAAGATGCGAGTGTATACAAGTAGTGGCATCGCCCTTAAAGGACAGTATGCCAAGAGCCAATTGACGTTGTAAACTTCTTCCTAAAAACAAGTTATAGCCTTGTTTTAACATTAAACTAATGCTGGTTATGAAGAGTCATAATAGTAGTGGTTCTATTGGGGTTCCACTGTATCTAACGTGCTCCACTATCCCCTCCTCCAGCCCTGGTGTCCGTGTCAGAGGAAGTCCGCAGTCGCTGTCACCTCAAACATCGCTTCAGTTCACACATTCCTGAGTCTGCGTCCAGTGACAGTATCAGCGGTGACCTGTCGGGTCACGCTAGGGAGGTAGGCCACAGCCTGCTCTACGGCCCTGTGGTAAACATTCACCTGGTCATACACAGTCTACCTAACATTACCCACAGGGGACTCTTTAATTCTGTTTATCTCAATAACCAACACGCCTGGATATTGTATTTGAAAGAACGACTTGCTAAGCAGTTATACCAGAATGGCAGATTGTAAAGATGATGAAATCTATACTTCTGAAATACATGTACATACTTCAAAAATACCAGCAACTACTATCCATAAGTATGGTACTAGATCAGGTGTATAAATTATTCCCTATCTATTGACACCCTAGTTGGCCACAAGCTTGGCTCACATCCTTGAGTTAGCCTTTGGCCAGAGGAAGAGCTGAATGTATTGATTGTACCCGTAGTTAAAGTTGTAAAGATGGTGGAAGACTTTAGAGAGAGTGGTATGTCTAGAGGCTGGATGCCTCTGTGTACCTGTACTCCATCTCTGTGTTACCTGTTTCAGAGTCACTCCCCGGCCCTCCCGACCTCCCACACGGGTCTCCCCCACTCCGCCTCCCAGGCCGTGGTCCTCCACCATTCCTCACACCTCACCTGTGCCACGTCAGGCCAGCAGCTCCTACAGCAGCTCAGCCAATCCATGGGCTCCTCCTCCTCCACCTCCTCAAACTCCTCATCCCAGTCCCAGGTCAACACCGGGTCGCCACAGCCGCAGGGCGCCGCCCAGGGTGGGGGGTCAGGGCCAGGGTCACAGTCCCAGACCCCACCCCATAGCGCTGGCCACCAGGCCCAGCCCCAGGGCCCCCCACAGGCCCAGGAGTTACCCCTACAGGATCAAGGTAGCACCTCCCCCAGCCAGACCAGTCCGCAGGGCGACGGGTCATGTGCCCCGGGGTTTCCACCAATTGGAGGACCGAATTCTCGCAGACAGAAGAGTCTGGAAGCTCTGGATCAGTCTGCCATGGCCCAGGCTAAACAACAGGTCCAGTCAGGGGAGGTGAGTACTGGGGTGGAGTGGGTAGGGTGGTTAGGGGATGCAGGGGTGGGGGGTTGGGGTGGAGGGTGAATATTTGGATATTTTGAAGGTGGTGTTGAGAGTAGGCAATGTCTTTTATCCACTGAAAATGGTATGCTTAATATTGTGTAATAGTTCATCTCTGCTGTGAAAGATATTATAATCAGTGAAATGGTTGTACCCTGGTAAAAACAAATAATGCTAATCTTTCAAGGCAGTTTTTCCTGTGAAAGATACGATTTAATAAACTTGAAAAAATTATAAAATTATTTGTAGCGAGTTAACAGCTTCTTGCCTGGAGCCAGTCTTGCCCATATAGCTTATTTGTATATTAATGATTAATTAATTATTGTCTCCCCCAGACTGGTTGGACTGTATCTGAATGCTCATTTGCATATTAATGAATAATTAATTACTGTCTCCCCCAGACCGTGGTTGGAGTATATCCAAAAGGCGCCAGCGCCGGGGTGAACTCTTCCTGTGGAGATCTGAAAGAGAGACGAAGCACGCGTGGCTCGGTCTCCAACGAGAATAACATCTTGCTGGACCCCGATATCCTGACTGACTACCCGACTCAGGCCTTGCTGCTTACCGTGCTGGTCAGGAAATAATCAATAAATGACATTGAATTATCCTTACTTAGGTCTCCCTCCTACAACCAGGGGCACACACCCCTTTCTGCCAAATAATTAGCAACATTAGAAGGGTCCTCTGCCAAGAGGAATGTACATATATATCTGTGTCAAAGTATGTCTTTGATGCATTGGCTTAATTAGAAAACAAACCACACTATTTGCTGTATATTATCAGATACTTTATGATTATCATAGTTATACCCATGAATATGCAGCTTGGAAATAAAATTACTTATACTTAATAATATTAAGACAGGACATTTACAGTACTTCCTGACAGTATATAATGTACTTCCTGCCAATGTCTGTGCCCCACAGAGTAAGAATGCCCCCACTAGCAAATCTTGGGGTTAATCTTTTTAAGTTCCTCATTTGATATAAAGTGCAGCTGGAATTGTATTTCCTGATTTAGCTACATTTATCATGCTTAAGTTATCTTTATAGTTGTTAATGAAAGTAAAAATTGAATAATTTTTTTACTGCAGGCACCAAGTTCAGTTGTGCTCGAATACCTTCTACATAATTAGTTGAGTGGGTTAATCTTTTAAGGGGTGGCCAACAGCCAAATACTCTATACCCAAAGGTCTAATAAATCAATGTTAAACTGAGTACATTACAATGCTCCTCGTTACTCTAAATAGCTACTATATTTACATTAAATTTACATTAAAAAGAACTGTCACCTTAGCAACTGTACACTGTGATTTAGTATACCAGAAATGTGTCTTTATATGCACTCTATTACAGGCCACTCTAGTCCGGAACACCACAGATGAGAATGAGTCCCGGATCCTGTACGAATACCTGGCCGAGGCATCTGTTGTGTTCCCCCGAGTCTTCCCAGTTATGTAAGTGTAGCCCACAGCTTGCTATCTGGAACATTCAAATAGGAGCTTAAATATAATAATAAACTACTAGCTATTTTAGCCATCTTTGCAGAAATAGACAAGTATCTTTGGTATTAACTTAGAATTTATAGTTACTAAATAACTTTATGACCTTGATCATAATATCTCAGTCGCATAGGACGTGTCACATATTAATTAATCTGACAGTCCTTGTGTATTAAAAACTGTATAGTATTTGGAAGTCTATAGCGTTTTGTGTTTAATAGTAATCTAGAACGGCAAAAACTTATTACCTTGTATACTGCGCACGTTTATATGTATTTCAGGAGTGAGTTAGCATTGCATTGAGTCATGGAAAATGTTTTCCTGTAGTGCCGCCTCTGTAGTAAATCATATTAACTTATGAGAATGAGCATTGGTAGCATTGTAGCATTTGAGCATTGTAAATGTATTCCTAGACCTCTGGAAGAATTTTCCATACCTCAAGGCAACAGGATCACTGTGTAGATATAATAACAATCCTCTGCTCTATGCCATGTAAGAAAGTTTGTCACATGAAGTCCTTCCGTTTTTAAGACCACATCTTTTTAGAATTCAGACTACTGGGGAAAAGTTGCTAAGACTTATCATTGCATAATTATGTGACTAATACTATGGGGTATTCATTGAAGGTCAAGACACTTTTTAACAACACCTGTAACAATCCATCAGATTAACCCCCCCCCCTCCCCCAACAATGGTCTTAAAATAGAGGGTCTTAAAATGGTCTTAAAATCTGTTTCTGAGCTAATCGCAGAAAATAAAACTGTAATGTTAACGGTAGTCCAGGAATTTCAAGACCACCCATTCAGCCCAAAGAAATTCTTAAATTTGCAGGTGATGTTAAAATGGCGTACTTTTATACATTGAAAGAATTGAGTAGCATTCCAGCACGATGTGGTCTTAAAATAGAGGGAATGCTAATGTTAAGATGGTCTTACATTGCAGGTATCACTATACAGATATTTAACGCTACTTTCTCTATGTGGTTTGTCTG